>JAEEGK010001597.1_pt1 | contig 56913 bp, 52 predicted proteins | sample 8958771 | NCBI WGS metagenome assembly JAEEGK01 (sample SAMN16246547, study PRJNA631951) | gut metagenome | biome: gut microbiome; feature: rumen; material: SC-attached | host: Bos | place: Iran: Karaj | collected 2018-10 | reverse complement strand
GGCCTGCACATTGACTTGCAGCGTAGCCTGGCATGGAATACAACATGACGCTCGAAGAAGCCATGAGCAAGACGCCGGAACAGGTGCTTGACGAAATCATCGGCCTGTGCAAGGTCCGCTACGACAAGCTCACGAAGATTATTCCGGAAGCTGACTTCCGCCAGATCGAACGCCGCTTCTTGTTGATGACCATTGACCAGGTGTGGAAGGAACACTTGTACGCCATGGACCAGCTGAAGGATTCTATCCGTTTCCACGGATACGCCCAGAAGGATCCGCTGATGGTTTACAAGAACGAAGGTTTCAAGCTGTTCGAAGGTTGCCTCGAAAAGATTGCATCGCTCACGGCTCTCCGCATTCTGAACATCCGCATTACGCTCCCGAACGGTGTGACTGTTTCTCCGGACCAGTTGCAGCTTAAGAGCCAGGAACAGATCGAAGCCGAAAAGAAGGCTCTCGAAGAAGCCCAGGCCGCTGCCGCTCAGAAGGCTGCTGAAGCTCCTGCCGAAAATGCCGAAGCTCCGGCTGAAGAAAGCGCCGCAGAACAGATGAGTGCCGAAGGCGCAAAGCCCGCTGGCCTCGCAGGCACTGCCGCTACTTCCGAGACGAATGCGATTTCTGAAGAACAACAGGAAGCCCAGCCGATGCCGCAGTCCGCACTTCCGGGCACCCGTCAGGTGAACCCCGCATTGGTCGCCGCTGCACGCCGCCGCGCTCAGCAGCAGGCTCCGAAGCTCGGCCGTAATGACCTTTGCTGGTGCGGTTCTGGCCTCAAGTACAAGAAGTGCCACGGCAAGGACGCCGAATAATCGTAATTAAAAAGTCGCCCCAAAGGCGACTGCGTTTAGAATAAATTAACGCCTGGAATCGTAAAAGGTTCCGGGTGTTTTTTTTTAAAAAGAGATGCCCCGAAAACAAGTTCGGGGCAGGTTATTTAATAGGTTGTTAGGCTTGCGGGGCGGCGCTTTGAGCCAAGTTGTCCAGGTAAAGCTTCTGGGCTTTGGCGTCGTACATTACCACGTCGTAGAGTTCTCCGTCTTTGCCGGTGCGTGATTCCACGAAGAGTCCGCTCATGGAGCCCTTTTCGGTGGGCAGGAATGCGCTGCGGCCTTCGGGCGATGTCTTGAATTCAAGATAGCCCTGTTCCACGTACCAGTCGCGAATGACTTTGTAGTAGATGCGTTCCATGTTTTCGCTGACGAGTGCGTTGAGGCGGCGTGCAATTTCGCTGACGGGTACCGGAGTGTCTTCGGCGGGGTAGTTTGCCAACTGTTCAGCGTTCAGGTGGAATTTTTCCTTTTGCATGCGTTTAGGAGCGTATTCCTGATCGTCGGCTTGAGAATCTTGAGCCTGGTTTGCCTTGCGGGCGGCGTAGCGTTCGTTTGCGATAGCGACACACTTTTGGATGTTGTCGAGAATGAACTGCTGCGCCTGTTGCCAGCACTGCGTATAAATGTTATGGTGGCCGCGCAAATCCGATTCGCCCTTTTCGAATCCGTAAGATTCGCCCTTGGCGGTGGGCAGGTTGGCGTCGGTGCCGTTTTCGGTAGATTGCCTTTCGAGAATGCCTTCTTGCACCAGGAAGTTTGCCACGTCGGCATAGAGCAGGTGGTTCATGTTCTTGGGCAGGAGTTCATTTACGTTGCGCACCACGCGAGAAATCGAAACCGGGTAATCGAAGAAACGGTAACCCTTCAGGGTTTCGGCGTCGATGGCCAAATCTTGCATGGCGGGCTTTGCATTCTTCTTTGCTACGCGCGGCTTTTCGGCGGTGGGCATGGGGGCCACTTGGTCGTGGTTCAATTGCTGTTGCAACAGGGATGCGACATAGGCGAGGCACTTGCTGATTCGCTCTTGTTTGCAGGAGTCGCCTTCGGGCAGGATTTCGTCTGTCAGAGGGTTGATTCCGCAAGAAAGCTTGCGCAAATACATTTCGGCACGTTCAATAATCGCATTTTCAGAGGGCATAAAAAACTCCATTCGTTGCAAAAAGCGTTGTAAAGATAGTATTTTCTTGGCATACCATGTTTTTTTTCTACCTTTTTGAAGTAATTGTGATTTTATTATGAAAACGGCTAAGCACTTTTTTAGTTTAGAAGGTATCGACGGGTCGGGCAAAACGACTCAGATCGACATGCTGATTGACGCCCTCACCAAGGAAGGTTATTCCGTGGTGAAGCTGCGCGAACCGGGCGGCGCGAAGATTTCGGAACGCGTGCGCGAGATTCTTTTGGACACGAGTTTCAAGGGAATCATGAGCGACAAGACGGAGCTTTTGTTGTACAATGCGGCGCGTGCGCAGGTGATTGCAGAAATCATTCAGCCCGCGCTTGATGCCGGGAAGATTGTGATTGCCGATCGCTTTGCCTGGAGCACTTTTGCCTACCAGGGTTATGCCCGCGGCTTGGGTGCCGACCTTGTGCAGCGCCTGACAGAAATCACTTGCGACGGTTGCTTTCCGGAATTGACCGTGGTGCTTGACATTGATGTGCAGCGGGGACGCGCGCGCACCGCGAAGCGTGGCGAGGCACCCGATCGACTCGAGAGCGAGAAGGCTGACTTTTTCGAGAGGGTGCGCAAGGGTTACCTTGCCGCGGCCCGCGACTACAGCGACTGTGTTGCGGCTATCGATGCCGACCGCAGCCCTGATGCCGTATTCGCCGACTTGTATAAGCTTGTAAAGGCTAGACTCTAGAAAAATCGTTAAAGTATAACTTGAAAGGCCTGCAATTGAATTGCAGGCTTTTTATTTCTATCTTTGGCGGTATGGATAGAGCACGCCGCCGTAAATTTGGTCAGAACTTTCTGGATGTACCTACCGCGCAGATGATTGCGGGCGATTTGCCTGCGAATGCGGGCGACTGGGTGCTTGAAATCGGCCCTGGGCACGGCGCCCTTACGGAACACTTGCTCGAACGCGCCGTGGAACTCACTGCCGTCGAAATCGACGAGCAGTGCGTGGAATTTTTGCAAGAAAAATTCCAGGGCCGCGAAAATTTCCATATCGAAAATATTGACTTCTTGAAGTTTGACTTGCAGGCGTTTCTGGATGCCCACGAAAAGCCTTGGGTCACGGGAAACTTGCCCTACAATGTGTCGACTGCGATTATCGCAGGGCTCATGCCGAAACTGCACTTGACCAAGGGCTTTATGGGAATGGTGCAGCTCGAAGTCGCCGAGCGCATTTGCGCAAGCCCCTGCAGCAGTAATTATGGCAGCCTCTCTGTTCTGGTGTCCGCTTACGCCGATACGCAGATTCTCCGCAAGATTGGCCCCGAGCATTTTACGCCGCGCCCCAATGTAGATAGCGCCACCATGCTCCTTACGCCCAAGGCCGATGCGCTCGCGGCCCCCGAAGGATTCTTCGACTTTGTGCGCGCCGCCTTCACCCAAAAGCGCAAAACCCTTGCCAATTCGTTCGGCCGCGCTTACGACAAAAAGAAAATCCAGGAAGCTATCGAGCTCCTGGATTATCCGACAACCGTTCGTGCCGAAGAACTTTCGCCCGCCCAGTTCCTTGAATTCTACAAGGTCATTGTGGGCGAGCAGGCTTAATTAGCCGAGTTCGTCGCAGTAGTCACCATCACATTCTTCGCTGCCGCTTCCGCTGAGCAAAGTTGTCTGGTAATCGAAATCAACGATTTCCATTTTCGGTGCAGTATATTCTTTCTTTTCCATGATTAACCCCTAGTAATTACTTTTGAACCTTGGTGTTGCCGATGAACATGCCCTTGTTTTGGGGCTTGCTGTTCAGTTTGCGACCCTTCAGGTCGACCCAGCCGTTCACCTTGACGATCTTACCCGTGGCCATGTTCCAGCGGGCCGTATGCGTGGTGCCTTCTTCTTCGACAAGCGTCACGTCGATGGTTTCGGGCAGTTCGACAATGGATTCAATAGACTTGGCGAGGGGAGCTTGGCCAATGTACTTGAGGTAGGCACGCATCGGCGGGATATAGGCGCCTGCGCCCACTTTGGTAAAGTGGCCGGCTGTGACTTTGCCCTTGTCCTTGGCGGCGTAACCATAAACCACACCCAAGTCGGCATGACCCTTGTCCCAACGGATAAAGTCGTAGGAGCCTTCGAGAGCCCAGTCATTGGCGCCACTCTTGGGATTGTGAAGCTGGCGTTCCAATTGGGCTTGGGTATGTTCATTGACGATTTGCAGGCTGCTGGCGGTAAATTCAATTTCCTTGATATCCTGGCATTCTTTTTTGTCGGTATCGGTAATCATCAGCAGTGCTCTGTGTGCAACGCCGTTACTCGTGGTGTTCGAAGCGAAAACGTTCCATACGCCTTCGTCATTGGTGGTGAATGCGTAAGGGTCGTAAAGCTTGATGCAAGAACTTTTCGGCGTAAAGTTCATGGGGAGCACGATGGTCGAATTTGCGGCCAGCTTTGTGCTGCGTTCTACCACAAGGTTGAATTCACCCTTGTTGGTAAATTCGTCAATGCAGTTCTTGGTTGCATCTGAAATTTCGACGCGAGCGTTTTCGTCGTTGACCGATTCCAGATACATGGTGTTGTTGGATTCGTAATATGCTCCGCCCTGGAAAGTGCACACCGGCTTTTCCCCATCAGGTCTTTCGGCCCAAACAGTAGAAACAAGGCAAGACAAAGCCGCAACTGTAGCGGCTGTAAGAACTTTTGCGTTCATGATTCCTCCAAATTTTTTGGCGGGAGGCAATGTAGAAAAAAGAGGCTAAAATGGATATTTTATTTATATTACATGTAAAATAAAAAAACAAGACAAATTACTTTGCCTTGTTTTATAATAAAGAATTGTGGCTTAAATTATTTCAATCGGTAATTTAGCCGAGTTCGTCGCAGTATTCGCTATCATCGCATTGATCGCTTCCGCTGAGCAATGTTGTCTGGTAGTCAAAATCGACGATTTCCATTTTCGGTGCTTTATATTCTTTCTTTTCCAAAATCAACCCCTTATAGTTACTTTTGAACCTTGGTGTTACCGATGAACATGCCCTTGTTTTGGGGCTTGCTATTGAGTTTGCGACCCTTGAGGTCAAACCAACCGTTCACCTTCACGATTTCGCCCGTGGCCATGTTCCATTTTGCAAGGCGGGTAGTGCCGTTTCCCTTGTCGATGAGCTTCACGCCGATCGTTTCGGGCAGCTCGACTTCAGTGGATTCGACGGACTTTTCGAGGGCCTTGTCACCCTGGTAAAGCAGGTAAGCGCGGAGAGGCGGAACAAAGGCGCCTGCACCCACCTTGGTGAACTGGCCGGCTTCTACCTTGCCCTTGGTCTTTGCGGCATAGCCATAGACCTTGCCCAAGTCGGCATGGTCCTTGTCCCAGCGGATAAAGCTATAAGAGCCGCGCATAAGCCAGTCGCCCTGATTGCTGACTTCGCTTCTTAATGTAAGCTCAACGGAGGTCTGCGTAGAAGCGGTCACGCCGGTAGCCGTGAATTCAATTTCCTTGATACCCTGGCATTCGTCTTTACTAATATCGGTAATCATCAACATGGGTCTGTGTGCGGCGCCGTTGTCGATGTCGTGCTTTTCGGCAGTAATCCACATGCCGTTTTCGTCTTTGCCGTAGCTGACAGGTTCGTACAGGTCGACGCATTCGTTTGCGGACTGGTAGTTTGCCGGCAAGGTGATGGTAGAGTTTGCGGCTAGAGCTGTGCTGCGTTCAACAATGACTTTGAATTTGCCGTTTGCATTGTTGTTGATGCAATTCGCGGCATCGTTATCGACTTCGACTTTTGCATTTTCGTCGTTGATCGATTCCAGATAAAGCGTGTTATTGGACTTGTAGAATGCCCCACCCACAAAACTACAAGCCGGTTCACCTTCGGGTCTTTCGGCCCAGGCGCTAGAGATTAAACTTGACATAACCACAATCGTGGTAGCAAGAACTTTGTTATTCATATTTCCTCCAAATTATTTTGGCGCGCCCAAATATAGAAAAATATTCTTAATTACAACTTTTATTTTTATTACATCCAAAATAAAAGTTTGGATACAAAATCAATGGCAACCTGAAAAAAACAGGTTGCCATTTTTAATGATGCTTGCTAAAGGCTATTTACAACTGAAGCCTTGCAGCTCAAGCCCGGCGCGCATTTCGCCGTAGGTCGAAGTACGCTTCATGTCCATCGCCTTCATGAATCGGCAATCGTTGTCGATATGAATTTGCAAGCCCGTGAGGGTGGTGGTGACTTCGCCCTTGCCGCTTGCGCGCATTCTTGCGATAATGTCTTCGCGGTGGTCTTCCATTTCGGGCGGAATGAATACGTCGGTCACGATATCGACATTCTTGATTTCGGTTTCGCCGAATTCGAACGAGATAGTCACCAGGTTCTTGAGGCCGTTAAACTGTCCGTTGACCTTGCAAACAAGGTTTTTCGGCGAATTCTTGGATTTCTTGGTGTTTTTGGCGGTGCTTTTCTTGGGCGTATACTGCATGGCGGCAAAGATTTCTTCTTCTTTGACGACGCCCACGAGGCGGTTCACGATTTTGCCGTCTTTAATCAGGAAGAACGTGGGGAATGCCTGAATGGGGAGTGTTGCCTTGATTTTGTCGATGCCCGGTTCGTCGATACCTACCGAGGCGACCTTGATGTCGCTATAGTTTTTAGCGATACCGATGAGTGTGGGAATCATGACGAGGCAGGGCGGGCAGCTGGTCGAAGAGATTTCGAGGATGACCGGCGTTTTGGATTTCATGATTTCTTTTTCGAAATTACTGTCGTTCACCTTGACAATTTTGATGTCGTCTGCAGCGTTTGCGGTGGTGAAGGCGCCTGCAGCAAGAATTGCGGCTGCGGCAAAAGTCGCGATGTGTTTCAGGATGTTCATGACAATAAAATAGCAAATTGCTTGAGTGATAGAAAAAAGCTATTGCGCCTCGATGGCTTCGACGACTTTTATGTCGGCGCCTAGCCAGTTTACGCTGTGCAGTTCTGCAGGGGCGAGCCACTTGGCTGCCTCGTGCTCCAAAAGTTCCGGCGCCTTGCCGCCGGCAATCGTGCAAAAGTAGCAGTGCATGGTCAGGTGGAAGGCGGGGTAGTCGTGTTCCACGGTGCAAAGAAATTTACCCACGTTCACTTGGATGGCGAGTTCTTCTTGGAGTTCGCGCTTGAGTGCTTGCTGCGGGGTCTCGCCGCTTTCCATTTTGCCGCCAGGGAACTCCCAGAACCCCTTGTGTTCGCCGTAGCCGCGCTGCGTAGCAAAAATCTTGTCGCCATCTTGAATGATTCCTGCTACAACTTCGATATGTTTCATGAAGCCAAATTTATGTAAAATTTTTACGGGAGAGGTCTTGAACAGCCTTTTTTTGTTATTTTATATCTAGTATGAAAAGGTTTTTGTGGATTCTTGCAATTTCATTATTGCTTTTTGCATGCGGTGACGATTCATCGTCCGGTTCTTCTGAACAAGTTGAACCTCTAACTCCGCAGGAGCAAATTGACGATACTACTACAACGTCGCCAGTGGGGGATACTTCAGACAGTTTTACTGACCCGCGTGATGGTAAAACCTACAAGACCGTTACCATGGGCAAGCTGACATGGATGGCCGAAAACCTGAACTATTCTGACGAAAAGATTGGTCAAGGTGATGAGAGGTACACTTGGGCCGAAGCGCAAATTGCATGTCCCGATGGATGGCATTTGTCAACAGAGCGGGAATGGCATGCTTTGCGGGATATGTTTTTGGCTGATTATCTTACCTTTGCTGGTGGGGTGGTAAAAGATTCTATTGGTTGGGTGTTTAAGTCTGCAAGCGGTTGGGAAAATGACACCACGGATGGGGGGATTGTCAGCGGCAATGGCGGAAATGTTCTAGGGTTCGATATCAAACCCACAGGGATTTGTTTCGGTTCTTTATGCATTAGGCAAGGCGTTCAGACCGGATTTTGGACACAAGATCCAAGAATAGATGACCACGCCTACTACATTGCTTTCGAAAGGACTACTAATTGGGTGGGTGTGCAACAAATTCTTATGGATGACGCTAGGTTGCATGCTCGTTGCGTAAGTGACGAGAACAGTATTTTTGCAAAACTAGGCAAGTGCACTAGCGAAAAGGAAGAGGTTGTCGTTGATTCAACTTCAGGATATGCAGATTATTACACATGTAAAGAAAATATTTGGAGTAGGTCAACGGATAAAGAACGTCTCGATGCTTTAATTGATTCATGCGATGCAACTAGGCTGAATGAACGTCGTATATTTGACGATGTCAATTATACGTGTGTCGTAAAGGTGGGTGGTGAATATATTTGGCAAAAATCCGAAACAAGAGCTGCCTTGGATGATTGCCTTGCCAATGGTGATACGATATGCAGAGCGGGGTTTGAAGATGGAATGTATATACTGAGAGATGGAGAATGGAAACAAGCTTACGTGTATGATGTTTTTGGACAATGTACCGAAGAACGCGAAGGTGAAATAGTGAAGTTTGGCACGGTAGATTACATTTGCCGAGAAAGTTGGGATTTTGCTAATAGCATTGAAGTTGAGTTTGGCGCTTGTGACGATTCAAAACTGTACGATACGCTCAATTTAGGTGCTAAATATATTTGCGTGGATCACAGTTGGCGCCTTGCGACAAGAATAGATAATGAGCTTGGCTTTTGCTTTGATGATGGTGCGGTTGGAGAATATGATGGCCACAAATACATATGTGATGCAAAAGATCACAAATGGTATTACGAGATGATTGATGAACGTGATGGGCAGAAATACAAGGCCGTATGGGTAGAATTTGAGTGGGATGGCGACGAACTCGTGATGGCTGAAGATCTCAAGTTTGGCGGCGACAGCTTGTATACTTGGGCCGATGCTCAGACGGCTTGCCCTGATGGATGGCATATCCCTTCGGATGCTTTTGTGCGAAAGCTGAGCAATGAGATTTTCAACAACAAAGGCCTTACAATCTCGACTCGCACATTGATGTCGCAATCAGGTTGGAAAGTTAACGGGTCTAATTGGTCGGGCATGAATTTGCAGCCTAATGCAATTGATGAATATAAATTGAATTCCTGGTTCTGGTTATCGGACGAAGAAGGAAGTTATGCAGGAATTCAAGAAAGCGTCGATGAAAACGGCGAAGAAGATTATGTGATGCTCAAACTTGACATTAGTGATTTTGATACTCCCGTAGAAAAAGCCACAGTCCGTTGCATCAAGGAATAAAAAATGGCGGCCGTTTGGTCGCCCTTAATTTTATTTAATCTTCTTCTGTTTCTTCTGGATGGCTGATGCAATCATCCATCTGCTTTTTGAGTTCGGCAACTCTTTCTTCTTTTACTTTATTGTAGGTCTCATTGTAGATTGCGGTATTTTCTTCATACTGTTTCAGGTCTTTTTGGTAGTTGAGATATTCCTCGTTGACGTATGTTGTGCCGTCGTCGCATACGAACTTTGTTGCGACAGAATCGTGGGAAACCAATGTCCCATATGCACTGTATGGTTGGTCGAGTGTATCGAGCATGTTGGTTAGACATTCTGGTGCTTGTTTATACAATTCATTACGGCTTATGCTTAAATCATTCTCATCTAGGTATTTTTCAATTAAGATATAAGTTTTTATTTGCGCGGCACCATCGGCACTATATGTTGCGTATGTGACAGGATTATCCATTATTCTCGGATTGAATAATTCTTTATTAATCTTGTCGGCTTCATGGCATTGTGGGGATGGGGATTCGTTGGGAATGCTGTCAACCTTGTCGGTTTCGTTGCGTTGTAAGGAGTCGCTAGGCGCATTTTGCGTCGTAGAGTCGCTTGGAATGTTGGTTTCCGGAGCTACGGTAGGACTACTTGAATTTGAGTCGTCGCTGCAGCTTGCCCAAAAGAGAGCCGTTGATGCAAGAAAGAGTCTTTGTAGACATTTGCGGATGTTCATGAGTAAAACCTCCTTTTTGTGCTTTGGGAAACCCTACCATGAAATATACTTTTTTTACCCCAAAGACCAGCTTGTATACACTTGAATCCACTTGGTAGAGGGCTTGAGATTCCCAAGAGCCCGCAATAAGTCTATATTCATTGTAAAGAGGTTACGCAATGAATAAATCGGTTCTCAAGTTTGCAATTCTCGGTTGTGGGCATATCGCGACCAAGATGGCGGCAGCAGTCAAGGCGCTCGAAAGTCGCGGTATGGGTGTAGAGGCGTATGCGGTGGCATCGCGAACTCTAGAGAAAGCACAGAAGTTTGCGGCCGATTACGGATTCAAGCGCGCGTACGGTAGCTATGCAGAACTTGCCGAGGATTCCGATGCCGACCTGATTTACATTGCGACTCCCCATTCCGAGCATTTTAACGACATAATGCTTTGCCTGAAGCACGGCAGGAACTTGCTTGTCGAAAAGGCGTTTACGGCGAATGCGCTGCTTGCCTCGCAGGCGGTGGCGCTTGCCGAAGAAAAGGGAACCTTCCTTTGTGAGGCCATGTGGACTCGATTTTTGCCGGCGGTGCAAATGGTGCGCGACTGGATTCTGTCGGGTAAGATTGGCCGCGTTCATGGTGTGGAGGCGGAATTCTCGATGCCTCTTTCGCATATCGAACGTTTGCGCAATCCGGCGCTTGCGGGCGGTGCGCTTTTGGACTTGGGCATTTACAGCCTGACTTTTGCGGACTTGTTCTTGACGGACCCCGAAATCGGCGGGCAGGGTAACCATATCGTGCAGACAAAGAGTGCCTGCGTCAAGTTCCATACGGGTGTTGATGCCACGGACTGGATTGACTTGGCTTATGCGAACGGCCAGGTGGCTCGCCTCAAGACGTCGATGGTGGCGCCGCTCAAGAACGACGGCACGATTTTTGGCACGGAAGGATTCATTCGCGTGCAGAACCTGAACGACATGGTCGAAATCCAGCGCTTCGATGTAACGGGCACGCTTGTGGAATCGGTGACTCCGCCACGCATTGAAAACTGCTACGAGTACGAAGTGCTGGGCTGTAAGGCTGCACTCGAGAAGGGTCTTAAGGAATGCCCCGAGATGCCGCATGCAAAGACCATGCAGATGATGACGCAGATGGACAAACTCCGCGAAAGCTGGGGCGTGTCTTACCCGTTCGAACAGAGCCCGGGCGAAGTCTGGGATCGTTCTGGCAACAAGTCGTTCTTGCAGGTTTACGATATCGAAACGGGCAAGACGACGTTGCTCAAGGAATTTGACAAGGTGATCGAGGCGCCGAACTGGAGTGCCGACGGAAAGTTCCTGACTTACAACAGCGAGGGTCGGATTTACAAGTACGAACTTGAGAGTGGCTCGATTACCGAAGTGCCGAGCTATTTTGTGGATAACTGCAATAACGACCACGTGCTCGCTTCTGATGGTTCGGGCCTTTATGTAAGCCACCACACTAAAGAAGATGGCCTTTCGCGCATTTACAAGATTTACTTTGACGGCCGCATGCCGGAACTGGTGACGCCTCTTGCACCGAGTTACTTGCACGGCATTACGACTGATGGCAAGACGCTAGCCTACTGCGCCGAACGCAATGGCGAATACGACATCTACACGATTCCTGCCGCGGGCGGTAACGAGACGCGGCTTACAAGCGCGCTTGGGCTAAACGACGGCCCGGAATACGACTGCGACGGCGAATACATTTGGTTCAATTCGGTGCGCACAGGCCGCATGCAGGCATGGCGCATGAAGGCCGACGGTTCCGAGCAGACGCAAATGACCGACGATCCGCATTGGAATACTTGGTTCCCGCATATTTCGCCGGACCGCAAGAAGGTGGTCATGATCGCATATCACGAAAGTGATGTGCGCCCGGGCGACCATGTTCCGAATAAAGATGTCGAAATCCGCCTGATGACAGGCAGCGATGCAAGCGGCTGGAGCAAGCCGCGCACGTTGTTGAAATTGTTCGGCGGTCAGGGCACGATTAACGTGAATTCCTGGGCGCCTGATAGCCAGAGGTTCGCTTTTGTGAGCTACGCCTTGGAATAAACAATCCGCTAGTCTATAATTTCTTGCTGGCCTTGGCGCGTTCTGCCTTTACGGTTTGTACCGCTGCCTTGAGCGCATCCTTTTTGGCCTGCTCCTCTTCGGGCGTGGGCTTTGTATCTTCCAAAAGGCGGTCGGCCCATTCGTCCCAGAAACGGCAGCGTTCGCCTTCAAGTTTCATCTTTGCGAACTTGACCGGTTCGGTTTCGACGGCAAGCGTTACGACCGATTCCTTGTAGGCCTGCGGAAGGCCTGCCACATGAGCCATACGCTGCTTGAGTTCGGCCACGGTAGCGTCCAGAATATCGACTTCGAAACGGCGCTCGATATAGCGGCGGGTAATGAACCCGAGGGCCATAAAGTAGTCGCCCTGATTGCCTTCGGCGAGGTAATTCTTCTGGCGGAGTTCCTTGAGGGCAAGCACCGCTTCTTCGTACGGCGGGAGTCTCGGGGCAGCACCCGCCTTCGCAAATTTTTTATGCAGGAACCAACCGAGGAATACCAACAGGGCGACGCCTACCACAATCAGCACGATGTAGAGCCACTGCGGGAGACGCGGATCGTCGAGCGGGTCCTCGACTTCCAAGATGTCTTCTTCTTCGCCGGTGGTGCGGGTAGAAACTTTGACGGCTACGGGGTCGGTGCTTGTCTTGACAGTGTCGCTACCGACGACGGCGCTCACTTGCTGCGGGGCAATCAGAAAGTCGCCGCTCACGAAGGTGTTGAGCGTTGCAAGCCAGGTGAATTTGGCGGTGCCCTTGGGCATGCCTTCGGTCACCTTTTCGTTCTTCATTTCCTTGACTTCGAAACTGCCGAGATTTCCGACGAAGCTCGGCAAGTCGACGATTGCGTTTTCGGGGGCCACGACCTGGATTTCGTAATTGAACATGTCGCCCACGAACACCTGGGCGTTATCGACGTTCGCCTTGACCGATACGTCGAAGGCGAGGGCGCTTGTGGCACAAAATGCGATTGCGGTAAAAAGAATTGCGAGAGAGCTAAAAATTCGAGACATATAAACCTCTGTACTCAAGAATATACAAATTTTGGGGTATGCGGGGCAACTTGGGCGGGATGTTTATCTATATTCCCCAAGGCTTATGTCTTGGCGAAAAATTTGCAAGCTGGTGTTCGTAACGGTGCTGTTTGGCGCCGCGTTCGCCGTTGCCGCCGAAACCGCCGACAGCTCGGCAGTCAAGAAAGATTCCGTTGCCGTGGCCGATAGCACTGGGCTCAAGACTTCGCGCGAGGGCGTGTTTTCGATTGCCGCTTTGTTGTTGCCGCATAATTCGCTCAGGAATTCAGAGACCTTGCACAACTGGCCATTTTTCGCGTTTGCGGTGCCAGCGTACACGTACCATTTTAAGGTGCAACAGGATTTCGGCAAACTGCTGAGCTTTAAGGGCCTGGCGGCAGGCGATGTGAACTTTGCCGGGGTTGGCCTAAAACTGGATGCCGCAATTGAATTGATTCACTTGTTGGAACTTGGCGCCGAGGCGAATACGGGGACGGCGCTGAACTATGGCGAAACCGCGACATTCATGGGCGTGTACGATACTGAAAAAAGGGACTACCGGCAAGATGCTATGTTTACGGAGTACGCATACGGCATGCGTTACCATACGGCGCTCACGATTCCGCTGCTCGCGTTTTTGCCCAAGAGCGATTGGACCAAGATTATTCTGAAGGGAACGGCGGAACTCAAGTATTCTGCGTATACAGGCGCCGAAGATAAAGAGGTTTGGAAGGCCGGCAACGAAAACATGGTGAACGGATTTAAGTACAAGTACGGCGGCACGCTGATTTACATGATGCCGTTCGAGCGCGTGCCTATGGCCATGCTTTCGGTGAATGCGAGCGGCTTCAAGCACGAATATGATTTTGACAAGGCGTACAAGGATTATAATCCGGGTTTCATAACGGTGAGTATAACTCCGATGGCCTCGATTAAGGTAAGCGAAAAATGGAACGGCATGCTCATGGCGTCTGTCTCGCGAGACCGCAAGTTCGAAAATCGCCGCTACCCGACCACCGAAGAATTGCTGCAAAAGCAGGTGGGGAGCGAATGGGACTTGCGCACGGTCATGTTTATCATGAGCCGGAAATTCTAGATTCACGTCATTGCGAGTCCCTGAAGGGGGCGAAGCAATCTTTAGCCTTTTTTTAAATTTTAGAAATGGAAATGCTCGCTGTTGCGGGCTTGACGGAAGAACATGAATATTGCCTTAATTATCTACCTGGTGTTTTTGATTGCGATTGCCCTGCGCAGTGCGTGGCGCGTAAAGGACATTCCCGATTTCTTCGTGGCACGCAAGGCTGCTTCTGCGAAAGCGGTTGCGGGAAGTCTTGTGGCAACGATTTTGGGCGGGTCGGCCGTGATTGGCGCCGTCGATAGCGGCGCAAAACTCGGCGGGGCCGCGAGCTGGTTCATGCTGGTGGGAGCGCTTGGTTTGTTGGCGTTGATTCCGTTTGCGGGTCGAGCCTACAGTCATGGCAAATATGCGCTGCCGGATTTGGTCGAAAACTTGTACGGCAAGGGTCCGCGACTGGTCGCTTCTTTTGTGATTCCGGTTGCATGGACGGGCATTGTGGCGGCCCAGATTATTGCGGCGGCAAAGCTCTTGATGACGTTTACTTCGATGGGCTATATGACGGCGGCGATTGTGTCGGCGGCGGTATTCACCGGTTACACGCTTGCGGGTGGCCAGGTTTCGATTTTGCGCACCGATTTTTTGCAGGCATGCCTGATTATCGCGGGGCTCTTGTTGCTTGCGGGCTTTGCGAAGTTTGGCGGTGGCGAGCTCGGCAGTATGGCGGCTAGCGCTACGACTAGTGTGGCGCCCAAGTTTCCGTTTAACACGAACTTCACACCGCTCGACTTGTTCCTTTTGATTCTCACTTATGGTACTACGTATACGGCTGGTCCCGATATTTACAGCCGCATGTTCTGCGCGAAAGATGCGGCGACAGCCAAGAAGGCGATTGGCATGGCGGCATGCGTCTTGATTCCCGTTGCATTCGTAATCGGCTTCCTGGCGGTTTATGGAGTGAGCCTCGTTGGTGTGCAGGGTGCCCGCATTACGGCGATTGCAAATGCGGTATTGCCGCCGGCGCTTTTGCCGGTATTTGCACTTGCACTTTTGAGCGTGGTGCTGAGCAGTGCCGATACCACGCTTTTAAGCAGTTCTATTATCATTAACGGGCTGTGCCGCAAGTCTTCGCTGCTTCAAGCCCGCGTGGTTATCTTGATGAACGGTTTGCTTGCCTTGATTCTTGCGCTTGTATTCACCGACATTATTGGCACTCTCCTGTTGGCCCTTGCAGTTTACGCGGGTGCGTTTACGGTGCCGATTTTGTGGGGTCTTTTGGGCCTTAAGGCAAAACCCAAATTTGTGGGAACCGCCATTGTGGTAGGTGGAATCTTGGCGCTCGCGGGTAAATTGTGTCCGGCGTTACCGGGTTCGCTTGGCTCGCATACCGGGGATATCTTGATGATTGCCGCGTTTGTGGTGAACGCAATTATCCTTGCGCTTGGCCGCGACTCTCGTGCCGCTGACGATAGGTTTAAAGTTTAAACCGCCTTGATTTCCTTGTTCAAAATCTTTTGACTGCGAATTGCGACAGTCGGGTGTTCGCGGTAAATCACCGCAAACAATTTTGTATACGGGATTTCACTTTCGGCAAGGTTTCGCATGGCGGCTTTGGCCACCTTTTTGCCGAGCTTGTCAAAAGCATAGCGGTCGGCTTCGTATTCCTGGTGCCAACAGTACAAGTGGAATACGGTGCGGAACGGAATTGCCGCTAAATGAAGCCAGAGAATAGATTCTACAAGCGACATGCCGTGGCTTGCAAGCAAGAAGGCGAAAAACCATACGGCCAAGAGCAACAGGGCCACTTTGGCGAGGTTCCGCAAAATGCCGTGACGCAGGTTTGCGTGGCCTTCTTCATGCTTTTTCACGAATTCGTTTTCGGCAGGATCCTTGCGATTTTCGGGCAGCGGTACGATGTCGTTCAGCAAAGGAATCAGGCGCAGTACGGCAAAGAGGCCGCCGCGCATTTGCGTAAGCCTGCGTTCGCGAATTTCAAGCACGAGGCGTGCTGCAAATTCAACAGCGAGGAGCGATCCGAGTAAAAGCCAGGGTGACATTATTCGGGCTTATTCGTCTTGGCGATGGAATTCAGACGGCGTAATTTCTCTTCGACTCGGGCTTTTTCCCATTCGGTAAATCCCTTGTCGATAGGATGGGCGTCATCGTAGTCGTCAAAAATCTGGCGGCCCCGTTCATTGTCTTTGTCCAGCCCGTGGGTCACGCGTTCGAACCAGTCTTTTTCCAGCTGGCGGTAACGCTTGAGCAGTTCGTCGAAGGTCTCGGGCAAGGTGACAACTCGTATGGCATCTTTGTTGATGTCGTTTGTGGCCATGCGGCGCAGTTCCTTGACAGGCTGCGTCTGCAAATTAGGATCGGTTACGACCAACGTGATAATTTGTTCAAGAACGTAGCGTTCCAGGTATTCCTGGTATGTCTTGATGGCCTGCTGGCGGATGCGTTCACGCATAAAGTTCTCGCCCAGACCGTCAATATGTTCCTTGGTGTAAATGTCGCGGATGGCGGACACTTGCAAACGCTGATAGGCGTCGCAAACGTAGCGCACCGTATCCGGGTTGAAAATGCTGTAGAATGCCGAGGGTACAACGCCTTTGCCGCGCAATGAATACTTGTATAGGTTGCGGTCCAGAGCGTAGGCGTTGCGGGCGTAATTCCAGCCCGGCACGATTTCGTTTAGGCGTGGTGCCACTCCTACCAGTTGCGGGTCACCCGGACGAATCAGGGAGAAGGGGAATTTTACGCGCTGTGGGAGCGTGGTAAGTCCCGTGGCAATCAGGGTAAAGGGGGATTCGCGGTAGTTGGCGGGGAACTTGATGTTCACGCCGAGACCAAAGAACATTCCCTGGCCAGGCATCACTTCTTGGTCGGGCATGCGTCCGGTGTGGTTGCTGCCTACGTTGGCTCCGTAGCCTAGGTTGCCGCATCCGTCGGGCCAGAGGGCCGCAATCAAAAGGGAGTGGTGGTGCATTTGGGTCATGGGACCCACATAAGAACTATTCACTTCGCCTTCTTCAATGTGGCAGCACGGCGCAATAATCGAAGACTTCACGATTGCCTTGCAGGCAACGGTGGTGCGGCTCATGAGCACGGAACCTTGCACTTCGGCTCCGGTGTGGATGGTTACCGATTTCTGTACGTTGGAGTTTTCGAGAATGACGGAGTCATAAACGTGGCTGGGTTCTTCCAAAGACGAAAGCACCACGGAGTTGCGGATTTTTTCGGCGCCTTCAATGCGTGCGTGGGCGCCAATCCAGCTGTTACGAATAATGTTGGTATTGCAGACTACGGCACCCTTGCCCACTACGCCAAAGGGGAAGGCGGTTTCTTCGCGGTAGGCCTTGAGTTGTTCGTCGAAGGCCGCAGCGACTTCGGGTTCCGGCTTGTGGAATAGTTGCGCTTCTACGAGTTCCATGGTAATTTCGGGGAATACGGCGACTTTGCGTCCTCCCATTTCGTTACCCACGTGCATGGAATTGCCGATCATGTAACTGATTTTTCCGCTACTGATCATGGAACCTACGTTCTGGACAACAGCGCTACTGCGCACCAGGATGTTGCTCAGCATGGCCACCTTGTGGACCAGCGCGTTTTCGATAAAGCAATTGTGTACAAGACTGTCGTAAATACCTGTGGGGAACGACACGTCGCCCGGCAAAAGCAGCGTTCCAAAAAATTTCGGCAAGTAGACTTCGCCCATGAACGAGGAGCGATTGATCCGGTTCGGGTCAAAGTCGGGTTCGACCATCACCTTGTCCCAGGATTCGGAGCGGTTACCGTTCTTTTCAAGAATCAGGATTTCGTCTTCGGTCAGGTGACGGTATTTTGCGGTTCCGGACCTGATTCCCTTGAAATTTTCAACGGAGGTCGCTAAAATGCTGTTCTTGAGCGCTTTTTTCAATTTTAACAGTCGTTGCATGGCATAAAAATAGCCTAAATTTGGGGCGATGATGAAAGAGCTCCTCTTTAATTTGATACGAAAACACAAGTATAACATCTCTATCTATACCGAAGAGATCTTTGAAAGGCGTTGTCAAGAAGAAATTATTCGTAGCGATGAGGATAACAGCTCTTTCGTATATCTTGAATTTGATTTTGAGACTTTGAAAAAAGAGTTGGCCGACGAGGCTAGCTTTATCCAGTTCTGGAATTCCTTTTTCTCGGTGCTGAACAACGGAAGCCGTGGTAGCGATATTGTCGGGTTTTTGGAACACGAATCGGGGCTGGGAATGCTGTTGCTGGATTCCAAACTGGATGGCTGGGAACGCATTAAGGGCCGTATTGAACAGAAAACCTCGAGCAACCTTGATAAAGTCAAGGATGTCTTGGACAAAACCATCAAGCCGATTCTCTATCCGGCTTGCATTCAGAACGTGCCTGCGCCAGAGAGCGCTGTTGTGTAGTTATGGCTGAACAATCCGGCGTCCACAAGGTTTTAGTCATTGGTTCGGTTTATCCGCGTTTTCACGAAGATGCCGAAGTTCCCTGGTTGCGAACCTCCATTGCGCACCTTAAAAAAGCGGGACTCGATATACAGGTTTTGGCGCCTGCATACAAGGGCCTAAAGAGCCACGAAATTGATGGAGTCAAGGTAAACCGATTCCGTTATGCACCTGCGAGCTGGGAGTTCCTGACTCATGAAGAAGGTGCTCCTTCCAAGATGGCCAACAAGCCTTGGCTCCAGCTTTTGGCGATTCCCTATATCATCAGCGGGTTCTTCAAGTGCATTAAAATTTGCCGCAAGTTCAAGCCCGACATCATCCATGCGCATTGGCCGTTCCCGCATGCCTACATTGCGCTGGGCGCTGCTAAGTTGTTCAAAATTCCGCTGGTGCTGAATTTCCACGGGGCAGAACTCCTGCTCATCCGCAAGAAGAAATGGGTCAAGCCGCTCCTTAAATTTGCAATCGGCCAGGCTCAGGCCGTGTTTGCGAACTCGAGTTTTACCGCCAGTAAAATCAAGGCGCTTCGCAATGTTGAAATCGAATGGAGTCCGTACGGGACGACGCTTGAGAAAGGTGCGGGGAATACCGAGCCACATGCGATAAATGGCAAGTTTAAGATTTTGTTTGTTGGTCGCCACATTGAACGCAAGGGCATTCGCTACCTGATTGAAGCGGCCAAGTACTTGCCCCGCGACCAGTTCGAAATCCGCATCGTCGGCGTCGGCGATTTGACCGAGCAGCTGAAGATGCAAGCAGATGCATTGTGTCATCCTGAGCTATACGAAACTAAGAACTTTAGTTCTCAAGTTGAGTTATGCCCTTTGGGTAGCAGTGAAACGGAGCCGAAGGATCTGCCGGCCGAAATCATTTTCACCGGCAAGCTTTCGCCCGAAGCGCTCGCCAACGAATACAAGACTGCAAATGTCTTCACGCTCCCGGCGATTGTCGACAGCAAGGGCGACACCGAAGGCCTCGGCGTCGTACTTATCGAGGCCATGGAACTCGGCCTCCCGATTGTGGCGAGCAATGTGGGTGGCATTCCCGACGTAGTCATCGACGGCGAAACGGGAATCCTCGTTCCCGAAAAAGACCCCGAGGCCCTCGCCAACGCCTACAAACGCTTGGCCGCCGAGCCCGAGCTCGTAAAGCACCTGCTCGCCGGCGCCCAGAAGCGAATTGCCGAATGTTTCACCTGGGACGGAATCATTGAACGCCAAATTGCCGTCTACAATAAAGTCTTGAAATAAAAAAGGTGGTCAAAATTTTTGACCACTTTTTCTATTAAAATCTAATTCTCGGTTAGTTTTCTTGCGGTTTGCTGGCGTTTTCTTTCGCTTTGAATTTAATCACCCAGATTTCGGAGTCGGATCCTAAGCGCACAGGCGGACCCCAGCAATCGAAGCCGGAACTGACGAGCCATAGCACGCCGCCGAGCGCTCCCTTGCCGTAGGCGAGTTTCCACACGTAGTCGATAAGGAAGGTGACCGGGAAAAATTGGCCGTCATGGGTGTGGCCCGAAAGGGCGAAGTCCGGGAGTCTTCCTGCATGAGTTTTTTCGATTCCCTTGGGCTGGTGATCCAGCAAAATCCAGGGACGATGCAAGACCAGGGTATCGTAGGTAACGGTGGCGACGACTGCCGAATCCGCGGTGGAATCTTGTGCAGCGGCTGTTACGGCGGAGTCTGTAGAATCCTTCGGGTGTTCCACGATCATGATGGAGTCGGGAATGAGCTCGGAAAGGGGCTTGCGCTGCATGTCTCTACTGCGGGCGACCATAAAGTCGGTGCGGCCCGTAAAGCAGGCGCTGCCCAGGCATGCGGTGGAATCGTCGAGTACCACAAAGCCCGCCTTGCGCATCCATTCGTCGGGATTGGAACCCGAACGTTCCAGCATGGATTCGTGATTGCCGTTGATAGCGACTGCCGCTACTTTAGCGCCAGCGGTCAATTTTTTGAACAAAATATCGTAGCCGTTGCGGTCCATCTTTTCGGTCGAAAAATCGGCCAGGTCGCCGCCGAACAGCAGGTAGTCAGGTTTGATGGAGTCGACCTGTGCGATAAATCGACCCAGTTTCTTGGCGTTGAACAACGGGTCCACATGAATGTCGCTAAAGAATATGGCTGTAAAGCTTTCGGTGTACTGGCTCGGCAAATCGATGGTGAGCAGGTTGGTCTTGTATTCGTCATTGTGCGGAATTCCGTATGCCATGAATGCGAAGGCTACGCCGGCTGTTATTCCCGCAAGCCAGCGACTTACGCGGCGGACCTTGTGGCGGCTCAGGTGGTGGGGCTGGGTAAGGTAGTAACCGATTCTATAGAGGGTCCAGGGAATGTAAAGAATTAGTGCATTTGGAATCCAGACGGCAAAAAAAGTAACGAGACAACTTCCCAAAAAGGTGTCTCTGAAAAACATGCCTATAAAGATGAGAAACAGGACGGCTGCACCGATAATTTTCCCGGTTTTACCTTTGGCAGTGGAACTGATGTTGATAAAGATGAGTACAAGGGCGGCAAGCAGTATAAATAGGAATGCAATCATGGTTTAATAATAGTAAATCTATTTTCGAGTTTAACTATATTTAGCCTCGTATGGCTTTATGTATTGAATCTGATCATTTGGAAAAGGTCCAGAGGATTTTGGCTCTTCATTTTGAGGGGCTGGAAGTTTGGGCGCATGGAGCCCGTGTGACTGGGGTGGACCTCACTCCCGATACGGAACTGGAACTGGTGGTTATTTCTGAAAGTCCCCTTTCTTTCGAAGCCATGACCGCTGTGGAAAAGGCTTTTGTGGATAGCGGGCTTCCGTTCCGGGTCGATGTCATGGACTGGGCTAAGCTCCCTGAATCTCTCCAAAAACAAATCAAGAAAGAACACGATGTGGTTCAAGCCGCCGCGGAATCCTAGTATGAAACGTCTTTTACCTTTTGCTTTGGTGGCAATGCTTGCCGCTTCCGCTTTTGCCCAGGACGAAATTCGTGAGGCAAAGAATTTAATCCAGAATGGGCAGTGCGCCGAGGCCATAGCCCCGCTCCAGAAAGTTTACAAGTCCAGCTTCCGTAAGTCCGTCGGCGAAAAGGCTGCCGTGATGCTCACGGAATGCTACCTTCGCGAACACAAGCGCGACGAAGCCTTGAAGCTTTCTTCCCGTTTCTTGGAATACTATGTGAACACGGTGTACCGTGAACGCATGGAACTGGCTAACGCCATTGTCATGGTGGAAAATGGCAACGTTTACGAAGGTGTGGAAGCCATGCTCCGTGTTCTGGCCTACTCCAAGAACCCGGCTGCTAGAAGCCGCACCAAAGATGTGGCAATTCAGACGCTGGCCGCTTCGCTCCTGACGGCGGACCAGTTGCAGGCCCTTTTGGAAAAGTACCCGGTGGACAAGGACATTGTGGGCTGGATGCAGTTGCAGATCGGTCGCGAATGCCAGAATTCCAAGCGCTACAAGGCTGCCCGTTACTGGTACAAGAAGGTTGTGGCTGGCGGGGTAGCCGAAAGCCTCTCCAACACCGCCGAGAAGGGACTTGAATCCTTGGAAGACCGCGGTGCCGGCATGCCTACGGTCTTGGTGCTCGCTCCGCTTTCGGGTGACTATGCTGAATTTGGTGCGGCGGCTATCCAGGGCGTAATTCTCGCCCACGAAAAGGCCGGACTCCAGGGCAAGGTGAACCTGCGCGTGGCCGATACCCGTGCTGATGCCGCCCAGGCGCTACTCCGTACCCAGCAGGCCATTAACCAGGATAGCATTGTGGCGGTTATCGGCCCCATTATGAGTGCTCCGGCTGCTACCGTGGCTGCCTGGCTTGGCAGTAACTTCCAGCACATTCCGATGCTTACCCCGACCGCCACCGACGACGGTATCGCCAAGATGGGCCCCAACATTTTCCAGGTGAACATCACCATGGATAATTTGGCCAAGAGCATTGCCGACTTTGCCACCAAGTGCTTGAATATCCGCGAATTCGCTATCCTCAGCCCCTTGGGCGGCTATGGTGCCTCCATGTCCCAGAGCTTTACTACGGCTGTGGAACGCCGCGGCGCCTCCGTGATCGCTTTCCGTAACTACGAAGAAGGCCGCCCTGACTACAAGACCGAATTCAGCCTGCTTCGCGATGTGCGTTTCAAACAGCTGAACCGCCGCCAGAACATTGCTCGCGGGGCGAAAGACTTGGATGCCGTGAATGCCAAGGAACGTCGCTTCTATATGCAGGATTCCACTTTCAACATCCCGGGTATCTTCATTCCGGCAACGAATCCGGGCGATGCGGGTCTCATGGCCGGCCAGGTGGCCTTCAACAAGATTTCGGGCGTATTGCTGGGAGCTTCCGGCTGGTATGGCCGCGAACTCTTGATTCAGGGCAAGCGCCAGGTGGACAGTTCCTACTTTAGCGTGCCCGCCATGGATATGGGCGGCAACAACGACAACCTCAAGAAGTTCGTGAGTGACTTCAAGGAACGTTGGGGTGCCGAACCGGGCGAAGACAAGGTGAGCGGGCTCAGCTACGATGCCGCAAACATCGTGTTTAGCTCCATGGAGAAAAAGCCCAACAGCCTCACGAACTTGATTAACAATACCGCCAACTTCCAAGGCGTGTATGGTGATATCAAGTTCAAACGCGGCATGAACTTGAACACCAAGATCGTGACTGTGAACAAGGGTAAGTTCGAAACCGTAGACGGTTGCCCGGCTAAGTAAGACGAAAGAACGCCACTACGCGGCTACAGACGAGAGATATGAAAAATTCCCGCAGTAAACACGCTGCGGGAATTTTTTGTTTCTAGGAGGGAGAGAAATCTAGTCGTCTTCGTAGGTGGGGCATAGCGAGGCTGCCACGTAGTCCGGGGAATCCCCGTTGCGGTAGTAGGCATGCAGACTGTCGTCGTCCAAAAGGTCGTCCAGGTTTCCGCCGCCGGCAGCGTCGAGTTCTTCTTTGACGCGAGTCTTGAAAGCCATGAAGCCGGAGTGGATCATGTAGAATGACAATGCAGATGTTTTATGGAAAAGTTTCATAAGACCTCCGTCGCGTTATTCCCGTTTTGCCCTTTTTGAATGCGAAAATGTTGTTTATTTGTTGATAAGTTGTTTGTCCTCTATATGAGTTATAGATAATTTTGGATGGTCGGGCAATAGCAAAAGGCAGTGTAAGGTTTAAGAAACATTTTCATATTTTTGGGGAATTTTGCGAAATTTTGATACATTTGTCCAAAAAGACAAAAACTAAACTGTTGCCTATCAACACGTTAGAATGTACCCAGGAATGCCTGCCGAACTCTAAAAAGTGGGCCTTTGGCTATATTCCAACTTGGACTAAAAAATAAGTTTCCAGGGAGTGTTGAAATCCGCTTTTTATTGTGGATAAATCGTGGATTGACCTTTTTTATCCAAAGTTTATCAACAGGTTTAGGGTGTTTTATGGGTTGCCATATTTTCTAAATTTGCATCAATGCGATTTTTTAAGACGATTTTTTTGGCCCTTTTTGTTTTGGCTACCGTTTGCTTTGCCGACGAACCCCTCACGCTTTCGCTCCCCAAGGAGCAGGCAGAACTCTGGTCCAAGGCCACTTCGGCAACCATGGCACTCCGCTACGGTGATGCTTTCGAAATATCAAAGCAATTGCGTTCCCGGAACGAGGGTGCAGGTTGCGTACTTGAGAATGTTGTACGTATCAGCGTTTACGATGATAAGGGAGATACGGCTTCGCTTATAAAGGCGGGGACATTGCTGGAATCCTGCAAGACCGAGGGTTTGTGGGATGCGTTGCGCCGTTTTGAAATTGGTTACGTGCAGGGCGAGACAGGGCATTCGGTCAAAGGTGCCATGACGACGCGTTCTGCGGCGAAGGCTTTCGAGGAATCCAAGGAGCTGGAGGCCCGCGCCTTCTTTGCCATTTACGCCTACTACATCGACAAGAGTTTTAGCTGGGTGCCATTCAAGTCGGACAACCGGGAACTTTATCTTGCGACTCTCGACAGTGCCTCGCAAAAGTCCGAACGCTTCTGGCCCCTGTTCCTGACTCCGCTTATATGGATGCATTACGACAAGGAAGACTTTGCCACCGGTCTAAAGCTTGCGGAACGGGGACTCAAGCGCGCTCCCAATCATCCTGTCATGTTGCAGATCAAGGCCGATATGCTTTACCGCCTAAAACGCTATGGCGAAGCTGCCGATATTTACGAAAAGAGCGCTGCCGATTACCTGAAGCGCACGGGTAAGAGCATTCGCTACTGGTGTTCGGTATTAAATTTGATTCGTATCTATAGCGACAAGGGTGACAAGGCCAAGGCGGAACAGTGGCGAAAGACGCTTAGCGATCCGAAATACGGTGAACTCAAGTCCTGGATGCCGGGATCGTTGATGGACGACTTGAAAAAGCGAAAGCTGATTTAACGCTAAAAAAGCGCTTTATACTTTGTATAGAAAATTTAACATCTAAAATCGGTCTCCGGTACCCCAAAAAAAGCGTGTTAATAAAGAGGCACGCTTTTTGATGGAGGTACTATGCCGCAACCGCTCCGTATAGGATTTTTTCTAGATGGTTACACTCTCAAGAAGGTGAATGATTACTACCGCAACGTTCACCGGTTCCATTCCTGTCTGGATTTCAGGAGCCTGAGGCTCTGGGTAGAGATGCAGGCGATCCGTTATTTCGAGGGGGACCGTTACCGCAAACTGGAAATGGAATCCCATTACTATCACCCGTATCGCGATCCCCATGTATTCGCCCGGGATTGCGAGGGCGTGTTCAGGCTGGAGCAGACTCTTATGGAGTGCGGTTACAGTGTGCATTTCAACAACCCGGCTGAAACGAGTTGTGTAGGACCCAACCTGTCGCTGATGGAAGATGCCTTGCTGATGGCCATGTACCGCAAACTGGATGCGGTGGTGCTTTTAAGTACCCAGGGCGAGTATGCGCCGCTTCCGGACAGGTTGAGACTCATGGGGGTTCCTACGCTGGTGCTTGGCTGGGATTTTGTTTACCCCAAGGCGAAGTACAAGGTCCGCTGGAAGACGGATTCATGCCTGAGGCGCTCCTGTGCCCATTACGTGGCGATGGAAAAGATTGTGGATACGGATCCCAACGGGAATGCTCCCCGAGGTTTTTTCTTTCAGTGCGAACATCCTTTTGATAAAGGACGTAATCCTCGACCAAAGGTGGCGGTGGGGCGCGATCCTCAAGCGCCTCGCCGCCTAAACTAAGACATAAAAAAGCCCTCGGATTTTAACCGAGGGCGATTTTAGAGAATCTCTTGAAGACTACAGTTTGTCTTGTTGCTTCTTTTCCCATTGGCTCAGGAAGTACCAGGTAGCGCGGATACCGAAGAAGTAGGTATCGCCGACGTTGTCGGTGCCGTTTTCGACTGAACCGTACTGAATGGTGAAGCCTTCGACGTCGAGGTCGTTGTAGCGGATAAAGCGGTAACCCAGGTAGCCGCCGAGAGCGAAGCGGCCCAATTCGATGCGGAGTTCAAGTTCGGAATTGACTGTCGTAGCGAGAGTGCTGTAGAAACGGTCGCGGACGGTTTCTACGTGATCTTCGTTGTCTCTTTCGTAATGGTCGAAGTGAGAGGCGAAGTGGAAGTTGATCAGGTTGAAACCGAAACCGATAGAGGGAATCAGGTTAATGGGAGCGTTTTCACCGAAGAGCTTCCAACCGAACATCCAGTCGGCGCCGTAGGCGAACCATTCCACGTCATACAGAGGGAAGCTTGTTTGCGAACTGCCGACGAGTTTCGAGCCCTTGGGTAAATTTTTTACCTCGCTAGGAGTGCTTACACCATAGTGGCATGTTTTGCATTCGGATACCTGGGAGGGCATAAAGTTGAAGTCAATCCAGGTCAAGAACTGCTTGTACTGGGCACCGACGTTCACATGCAGGCCCAGGTACCAGTCGTCGAACTTTTTATAGCCGCCGGTGCCATACGGATCACCCCAAGCGGTTGTTTTCAGAGTGTCTACAGCGCCGGTAGAATCCTGGATGGCGTAATCGACACGGTGGCCGAAGTTCTGGAATGCGACGTTGTTCACGTAGCGCTGGAATTCCTTGCGCATGCCGCGATAGTCGGCGCCAATCGAAATGAACCCGCGGACGTGGTCCTTTTCGTAAAATCCTTCTTCTTCGTCAGCGAAAGAGCTGGTGGCGAAGGTAAGCAAGCTGAGAGCGACAATGCTCAAAAAAGAGGCTATCTTTGTTTTCATAAAAGATTCCGTTGCTAGTATACGGCATATAAAATACATTATGTTTTGGGTTTTTGGCATAAAAAATTTCATAAGATGTTAAAAATCAACGATTTACGTAATTTTTCAGGACTTAGGATGTTGAATTTTTGTGGAAAAATGGTCGCCGGTGCCTCCTTGGGGCTTTTTCTGGCGTTTTCGGGGTTGGTATTGAGTTCCTGTGGAAATAACGGCGAACCTGAAAAGAAATTGGCCGATTGCGGGGAACTGCCGGCCCTGGAATACAGCAAGAACCTGAAGGTGGGGACGCTTTGTGGCGAGAAAGTCGCCGAGATCCGTTCCATTGTGGGTCGTGACACCTTGATAAAGCGCTTTAACTTGGGGAACGCCCCCCAAAGGGTGGTGGCCCTTTCTTCGGCGCAGATTGGCTATATGTTGCGTCTTGGCCTTGAAAACCATCTTGTGGGCGTGGGTGAGGGGAAGTATATCGCAGACAGTTCCCTGTATGCCCGGGTCGCTGCAGGCCAGGTAGCCGAGGTGGGGAGCGGTTCTACGATTTCTCTGGAAAAGCTGGTGGCGCTTCAGCCGGACTTGGTCTTGAGCTTTGCCACGGGTGGTGGACATGACGACTATGAACGGATCGAGGCCTTGAAGCTTCCGCTGATGCTTACGTCGGAATGGCAGGAAGACAGTCCCCTGGCCAAGGCGGAGTGGATTAAGTTGTACGGAACAATGTTTGGCGTAGCAGCCTTGGCAGATTCGATTTTTGAACAAAGTAAGAATGCGTATTTGCGGGCTGCAAACGGGGGCGTTGCGGGGGTGTCCCCCGCTAGAGAGGGTAGCGAGCAACAGCGTGCGAACGAGGGGGAAACTTCCCCCCATAAATCCGCTCAAGATGATACAATTCCACATTCCACATCCCACATTTCACACTCCCCTTGCCCTCGTGTGTTAGTGGGCATGAGCTACGGTGGTGTGTGGTATGCTCCGGGCGGGAACAGCTTTACGGCGAGGCTTATCAAGGATGCGGGCGGCTGCTACTTGTGGGCGGCGGATACCAGTCGGGAACTTCAGTTTTCGCTGGAGGAAATCATGAAGGTGGCCGACAGTGCTGACGTGTGGGTGAATCCCGGAATGTTCGGATCCCCGGAGGAATTGTTGGCCGCAGAACCTCGCATCAAGTACATCAAGGCCTTCAAGGATAAGCTGGTATGCCAGAATGACGGGCGCAAGGGCCCCGGTGGCGGTAACGATTTTTACGAATCTGCAGTGGCGTATCCTGCCGAAATGCTTCAAAATCTGAAGGGGTGTATACAGAAGTCAACAAATGGGGCTGATTCTGGCCGAAAGGGTTTTGATTGGTACCATAATATTTTTATCTTTTAGCCCATGAAAACTCATACAGGTATTGGTGACTGGATTGCAGCCAACTATGAACTTGGGACGCCTTTTTTGCAGCAGGTGCCTAGGGACTGTGCCGATTATTTGCTTTTGAATGCCCAGATTCGCGAATATGATTCGGGCGAAATCATTATTAATGGCGGATCTATTGGCGATTCTTTCTGCGTGTTGCAGAGCGGTCGCGCTTTTATTTGCGGTGAACTTTTGGCTGACGGCCATTACAATACTCTCGCGACGTTGGAGGCGGGTACTTGTTTTGGCGAAATGTCCATTATCTGTAATGAGCCCACTAGCAATACCGTTATTGCAGGTGAAGATGGTGCCACGGTGCTCCATATTCCCAGCGACGAGTTCGTGAAGTTCCTGGACAAGAACCCGAACATCATGGTGTACCTTTACAAGGTGGTGGCAGACCGCCTGCGCGCCAAGAACAAGGCTTTCGACGAATTCGAAAGGCTTTCGCTCCTTGCATCCGCAAAGGTACTCCCCTTTATCGATTTTGCGCAGACTATGGAAAAGAGCCGCGTTACGGGAACGGTCATGTTCGAATGTAACGGTGAAAAGGGCTTTATCGCTTTCCAGGATGGCCGTATCTGCTGTGCCAAGTGTGGCAAACTGGCAGGCCCAGACGCATTGGAAAAAATGCTTTCTTGGGGTGACGAGACGCTGTTTAAGCTGGATACCCACTTGATGCCGGATATCGTGAACATCAACCAGATGTCCGATACCACCAGCCTCATTCTGGATGCGCTCAGAAATATTGATGAAAAACAAAATGCCCGTTAAGGGCAAACACATGCCCGGAACTTGGGCAAAGGAAAAAAGATGAATTACGCAGACGCAGGAGTGTCCTTGGCACGTGCCGACGAAGCTATGGTCGGTGTCAAGAAATCCGTACGTACTACATTCAACCAGGGCGTTTTGGGCGACGTGGGTAACTTCGGTGGCCTCTTTACGCTGAACCACCTCGGCATGAAGGATCCGGTCCTCGTGAGTTCCGTGGATGGCGTGGGCACCAAGCTCAAGGTCGACATCGAAATGGGCACCCATGAACTTCCGGGTCAGGACATCGTGAACCACTGCTGCGACGACATTCTGGTGCAGGGTGCTCGTCCGCTGTTCTTCTTGGACTACGTGGCTACGGGCCGCTTGGAACCGGGTGTCATGGACAAGCTGGTTGCCGGTATGGCCAAGGCCTGTCGCGAAAACGATCTCGTTCTGATTGGCGGTGAAACTGCTGAAATGCCGGGCTTCTACGGTCCGGGCGACTACGACATTTCCGGTACTATCGTGGGTGTCGTGGAACGCGAAAACATCATTGACGGCAAGAAGATCAAGCCGGGTACCATTATCCTTGGCCTGCCTTCTACGGGTCTCCACACCAACGGTTACTCTCTCGCCCGTAAGGTGCTGTTCGACGTGGCCGGCTACAAGGTCGACACCGTGGTCGACGGTATGGACAAGTCCATCGGCGAAGCTCTCGCCACACCGCACCGCAGCTACTACCCGAGCCTCATCGACCTCTGCAACAAGAAGATTATCCAGGGCCTCGCCCACATTACGGGTTCGGGCTACCAGGGCAACATCCCGCGTATCCTCCCGGATAACGTGGACGTGATTATCGACCGCACCACTTGGGATCCTCCGATGATCTTCAAGCTGATCCAGCAGGCCGGCTCTGTCGAAAAGGACGAAATGTACTCTACCTTCAACATGGGTATGGGCATGCTCATCTTCATCGACCCGGCAGACAAGGCTGAAGTCACCGCTCACCTCGAAGCCAAGGGCGAAAAGTGGGTGCAGATCGGTGAAGTCGTCGCTGGCTCCAAGCAGGTGAAGTTCCGCGACTAATCCTCTTCTTGCAACAAGGGAGTTTAAAAAGGCTTGCACTAGGTGCAAGCTTTTTTTATCGGCAAGGACTTTGCTTTTCTATCTTTGCGGTCGATGATTCCTGCACGCAACAGTCTCGCTTTTTGGCACTTACTTGCCATTATCACTATCACCTTTTGGGGCACGAGTTTCGTGAGTACGAAGGTGCTCTTGAATCATGGCTTTTCGGCGGTGCAGATTTTCTCGTTGCGCTTTGCGATTACCTACTTGATCCTTTTAGCGGCGAGCCACAAGCAATTCCGCAGCAAGAACTGGAAGCATGAACTGATTCTGTTTATCAGCGGCATCACCGGATGCACGCTCTACTTTTGGACCGAGAATACGGCGCTTTCGTTTTCGCCGTCGAGTAACGTGGCGCTCATTATTTGCGCGAATCCTCTGCTTATCCTGATTCTTGGGGGAATTATCTATAAGAGCGAGCGTCTTGGCAAGCGACAGATTCTAGGGTGCCTCGTTACCTTTGTCGGTATGGTGCTGGTGGTACTGAACGGCAAGCTCGTCTTGAAGCTTTCTCCCGTGGGAGATTTGCTCGCCTGCAGTGCCGGCGTCATGTGGGCGATCTATTCGCTGGTCGTGAAGCAGTTGAACGGCAAGTACAATTCGCTGTTTATTACACGCAAGATGTTTTTCTACGGGACGCTGATGTCTATTCCCGCCTTGTTCATCGAGGCGCGCGGCGATGTATCGAAGGTGCTTGATATTCCGTGGCAGAACTTTACGGAGCCGGTAGTCGCATTTAACTTTTTGTGCCTTACAGTATGTTGCTCCCTGTTCGGATATCTTATTTGGAACAATGTGCTGAAACAGCTCGGCACAGTTCTTGCGAGCAACTACGGCTATGTAGCACCCTTGATTACCATGATTACGGCTGCAATTGCTCTTGGCGAACGCATTACGCCAGTTGCCATCGCGGGCGCAGTAGCGACTGTCGCAGGCATGGTTATTGCCGAGATCCGTCGCAACTGATTATTTCCAAGAACGATTTTGACTCTTCTATTTTAGCCCACAAATCCTTTTTGTGTTTTTTTATAACGCTAAGAGCATTTTCGTTCATGACAATATCCTTGCAAAGATCGCAAGCACATGTATACCTTTCCTTAAAAACAAGGCCAGGTTCGATAGACGTCAAGAAGTCTTTCAAAAACATCGGGCCCATGGTCTTGATAGCCTGCACCACGACATTCTTTTCGTTCCTCTTTATAATAGACGCCATCGACGATTTGGACAAGTCGCCTAAATCCAGAGCGCTTCCATCGCCACATTCAAATCCGCAACATGCCCACAAATGATTGGACGGAGAAACCGTCACCGTACTCATTACTGTAGCGCATCTTCCGAGAAGTGACCTTGCATGGGTCTTGTACTTAAACGTTTTGTCATCCAACTCTTCTGCAGCCCGCCCTAAATTCACCACGCGCGAGTTCGAGATCCCATAAATAGTCCCGTCCTTGTCACGTTTTTCAAAGGGCAGTTCTTTCTCCGCCTTGTTAAAGCGGCGTTGCAACTTTTCGTTGAATTGCGCTTCAACATAATCAGGAGTGATCTTGGATTTATCGGAATAACTGACTCCCATGACAACGGCGTTGAAGCCCTTATTATGGCAAGCCTTCCATGCGTTTTTCACATTCGAGAACGGCACGTATTTCACATGATAATCGTCCGTACTGATGTTTATTTCGAACAAACCGCATTCCCTAAGAGTCCGAACCATTTTTTCAGCTGCTTGAGGCGTCTTCGCCCAATGAGCATTGGTAACAATTCGGGAAGGAATTCCAAAGCCATCCGCATAGGCAATGGCCTCGAATAAGTCTTCCCCCAGAAGAGTCGGTTCCCCGCCAGTAAAGATAAGGACAAAGTTACCGCCCGAAAGCTTTCTCATTTGATCAATGTTCTTTTTGATTTGAGCAAATGTTAAAGTTTCCTTTCTTCCTTTTCCAGAACACATGATGCAATGTGAGCATGCCGCATTGCACCTGTTTGTCGTTATTATGGTTAATTGAGCAGACCCTGCTGCCGGCTGCGTCATTTATTTCACCTCAGCAATCGATATCACGCATTCGTGGTCTTTGAGCTGTATCGTAGCGCGAATATCAAGAGTACCGTTCTTGTATTCAACTTTACGAGTAATAACATCGCCTTCCTTTGACTCAGCGAGAATCTTTGTAGGATTCAACACGGCGCATCTCAGCAACGCGTTGCTTCTGGACTGGGTAAGTTCCATATTTTGCATTTTCTTAAGGTCATTCTTGAAATTTGCATACAGCCTCGTCGGAACAGTAAATCTGATACGCGAGCCAAAAACTTCAGTTACAGCCGGGCTGGTGCCAGAAGTCTTTGTCCAAAAATGCACATAGGTCCACAAGAAGGTTCTATTGTAAAGGAACGCGTTGATTCCAATACGGCTTCCCGAGCTCAAGACATCATTTATAAACACTTTTATCTTCGCCGGCTTCATGTCGCGCACGAATTCTTCCGCGCTCACAAAAACACCCTTCTTCTCGGTAGGAAACTGAATAAAGCCCATATATTTGGCGACAAATTGCTGAGGATCAGAATCAATAAGCGCAGCAACCTTCGAATCCTTTTGGACCTTATTCACAAGTATCTCGATATTTTTATTTATCGAATCTATTTCTTTTCTCGTGAAGTATGACACAGTATTTTTGACAAGCGCATTTGTATTAATTTCGCGCACTAATGTATCTCTTTTTGCAGCACGACGTGTTGTGGTTGTAGACGCTTTCTTAGTTGCAGCTGTTTTTGTAGCCATATTATTTTTCCTTTTTTTGGGGTTATTGCTTATAAAAATAACATAATTTTTATTTTATAGAAAAAATAATGCATAAAATAATTTTTTATTACAAAAGAAAAAAAAACGAGACTCACGTCCCGTAAAAAAATTCCCCTTATAAAGCAGCGAACTAAATCTCCGTAAAGCGGTCTACGATAGTGCCGTCGGCAAGCGTCACTTTGCTTTCGAAATCCTCGCGGTCGCGCACCCATAAGGTTCCCTTCGGGTGGTCGGGCGTCTCGTATTCGCTGCGGTAAACCACGAGTGGCTTGACCGATTCACAGTCGAGAGCGTCGGCGGTGACGACAGTGTAGATCATCGTTTCTTTTTTGTAGTGACGATACTTACGGCCGGCAATTGCTTTTGACATATTACTTTTCCAGAAATTCGAGCAGTTTGGGTATGAGCGTGGTTGCGTCTTTCACGCCCATGTCGTAAAGATCCACCAGTTTGGACTTGTCTTTTTCAAAGCACGAAATTTTGAATTGAGCGCTTGGGCGAATCATGAATGCGGAGCCTTGAGCGACGCGTTCTTCTAGCGTGCGACGGCATTGGTTATAGCGAATGTGGCGGGTCCTTGCCGCTTCAATAAACTTCGGGTATTTGCGATAGATAATCTTGAACAGGGGAATCATGGAATTCGGCTTCTTGACAAAGCCTTCGGGCTGCGTCACGATGACGACCTGCTTTTGATAGCCCATGTTCGCGAAAAACTGAAAGGGAATGCTGTCGCCGACGCCACCGTCCAGAAGTTTCATGCCGTCGATGTCTACGATATGGCTCAAGAGAGGGAGTGAAGCCGATGCACGAATCCTGTCCATGTCTTCGGGCTTGTCCAAATCGCGGGTGAGCAAATATTCGGGGCCGCCAGTTTCCAAGTTCGTAGCGACGGCATAGAATTTCGTTTCAACTGCATTTTCGCGGAACTTTTCAAAATCGAAGGGATCGACCACGCGCGGGATTTGATTGTAGCAGTAATCCAGTGCGAAAAAATCACCTGTGCGAATCAGGTTGCCCCAACTCATGTAGCGCTTGCTTGCCGAATGAATGATGTCCAGGCGCTTGTTGCGCTCGCGTTGTTCCGACAGATAGCTGCAAAGGTGTGTGGCGCCCGCCGAGGTTCCGGCACATGCGCCGAACTTGAGTCCGTTATCTAAAAATACATCTAGTACGCCAGCCGAATACGCTCCGCGCATTCCGCCGCCTTCAACGGCAAGTGCAATGTCCTTGTACATTGCCATTAGGTATTCTCCATGAGCCACTGGAAATCTTTCGGATGGCTTACGAATTTTTCAGGATGTATCTTGTGTTTCGCGAAAAATTCTTCGCGGGTCATCCATACGAATCCGTCGACTTCGCCAGGCTGCGGTACAAGGGAATCGATTTCGGAATCTGAAAGCGTTATCTTGTAAACATCGTAATATTCATTGTCGAGGTAGGCGCCGCCGTTCAGCACACTTTCGTGTGCTGCCTCGAATAGATATTCGAGGTCGCGCGAACTCTTGGTGATGCCCAGTTCTTCGCGCAGTTCGCGCACGGCGGCGTTCAGGCTTGAATCTCCTGCCGAAATGTGGCCGGCGCAACTGGTGTCATATAGTCCTGGGTTGCTTTCCTTGACGCGGCTCCGCAGCTGGAATAGAATTCGCCCCTTGCGGTCGAAAGCCCAGATATGCACCGTGCGGTGCCAAAGACCTTCGGCGTGTACCTTGCTGCGGCCACAAGCGTAGCCTGCAGGGGTTCCGTCGGCATTCAAGACGTCAATTTGCTCTTCCATGCGTCAACCGTTCTTTTAATGAATGGACAATTTGCTTGTATTCGCGCATTAGGTCTTCGTGCTTAATGCGTACAAAGTCGTAGTCGCCTTCGCTGCAAGCGAATTCCATTGACTTGGCGATGCTTGCAATTTCTACCGCACCGATATAAAGCGATGCGCTCTTCAGGGATTGCGCCATCAGACGGTAACTTTCAAAGTCTTCTTCCTTGAACATTTTGTTCAGGATGACGTCGAACTGTTTGTCTGCGTAGTTCATCATCTTTTTGCGGTAGAGGGCTTCGTTTCTTTCGCAGCAGAAAAGTCCGACCGATGTGTCCAAAATGTCGCTGGGTAAGTTCTCGGTCTGTTTCTTGGGCTCGACTTCCGGTTTCTTTACGGGTTTTTCTTCTGCGATTGGTGTATCGTCGTCTGTTTTTTTCGGGAGCTCGTCGTAGTGGTTCACTAGCTCCTTGGGCAGATACTTCAGCAGGATAGAGAACAGAGCGTCTTCGTGCACAGGCTTTGTCAAGAAATCGGCGAAGCCCATGGTTTCGCAAATCGTCTTTGCCGAGGCGCTGTCGTCAGCCGTAAGCATTATAATTGGCGTATGCTTGTTCGGGTGATCGTCAAGGGTCTTCATGATCGTGAGGATGTCCAATCCGTCGATAATCGGCATCGTATGATCCAAGAAGATAATGTCGTAGTGGTTGCGTCTGAAGTTTTCGATGGCTTCCATGCCGTTGGAAACGGAGTCGAATCGGGCGAGTGTCTCTTTCATGAGACCGCTCATCACGCGCAAGTTCATGGGCACGTCATCAATGGCGAGAATCGATGCGTTCGGTGCGTAGAAATGGATGGACTTGTTTTCGGAGGCTTGCATGAATTCGCTGTAGCGAGCCTTGAAATCGCCCATCAATTCGTTCTTTATCACCTTTTGGGGGATTATAATTTCGATTACCGGCAGGCCATCGGCGATAAGGCTGTTCTTGATTTCGCCACCCAATGCGACTGACAGCATCTTGACGAGCGTAAGGGACGGGCCTGTCCAACTGACGCCTGCATCCGGGATGTCAATAATCAAATTGATTCTTTGAGTCCTGACGGCGTTTTCTTCGTCTTCAATCCAGCGATAACCGATCTGGATAATGTTCGCTCCGTTTACCACGAGACGGTCGGCGTTGAATAGGATATTGCTGATGATTTGCCATAAGCGGGATTCGTCGCCTTCGAGATGAGTCGGGATCGAAGAATCTACCAGCAGTTCGAAGTCCGTATTCTTTTTCCGATTCTGTGCCGCTGCATAGCAGTCGCAAAGGACTGCGAACAAATCGTATTCCTTGACAGCGATTTCGAGACTGTTCGTGCGGATTTTGTTCATGTCCAAAATATCGTTGGAAAGCATGAGCAGTTCTTGGCCCGATGCACGCATTTCGGAGACGTATCCCTTGAGCGATGGATCCGGAGATTCTCTCAGGACGATGGCGCCCATATTCAATACGTTCATGGCCGGTTCGCGGATGTCTTGACCGACCGATTCCATCATGCGCAGGCGATCGAGTTCATCGCTTGCCAGGTGGCTTTTTAGGTTATATTCGCGGTGTTTCCGGACCAGGAAGAATCGGATGCCGATGCCTGTCAGGAACAGGAGCATTAAAAGTCCTACTACCCAGAATACCAGGAAAGACAGGCGCTCAAGACCGTCGGATACGTCTTCTCCAGCGACCATCCCTGCAAGCACAAAATCGTCTTGTTTCAGTTTGGCCATGTAGAAGTAGTACGTCTCGTTATCGATGACGATGTCCCTTGACGTTGCAAGGCCTCGTTCCATGTCCTGGCGGAGTTTTCCGTAAATCTTGTCGATATCGGTGTTTTTCCAAGCGGAGTCTTCGCGCCAGCTTCCGGTGTTGTTTTCAATCAAGACCCTGTTGTCGTTATCGATGATTTGGACAAAGCATTTTTTATCGAAGCAGTCTACGTCAAAGAAGTCGTTAATCGGAATCCTGTTGTATTGCAGGTACAAAACGAATTTGACATTGAGGCGGTTGTAAACGGGAACGGCGAGCATGATGCCCATTTTTTCGCTGTAGCAAATGGATTGCTTGCCGCGGAAGGATTCCATGATGCAGCGGAAGTTTTCGTCGGGCAATACAAAAACGGAATCCTCGGTATGCACCGTTCCATCTAAAGAGATGAGCCCGTAATAACCGTTTTCGGTTTTTAAGTTCGAAAGGGATAAGAAATCCTCGATGTGTGCGCCGTCCGCTTCGATCTTGCGGGAAATCATCGAAAGGGTATTCAGGCGCATGTGCAATTTTTCGTTGGCGAGATCTGCAACCAATACCGCTTGCTGGGACACCTGCTTGGACACGTAAACGTTCAATAGGGTGTCAAGCTTTACACGGAGCAGTACGCAGACGAGGCACAGTACGAATATGACGGCGGCAAGCCATACCACCATCTTGATGTTGATCTTTGTACTTCTAGGGTTTAATTCCATCGATCACTCCCTTGACGTACCAGTCAAATCGATTCAGCATGGCATCGTCTGTCATGCTTTCACCTTCGCCTACGCGGATATTGCCGTGGTTGTCGACAATCGGTCCGTAGAATACATCAAACTTTCCTTGGATAAGCCTGAGTTTTTCGTCTTCCACGACCTGACGAATCGAATCTTCTACGTTTCTTGTCAGGTCGGACAGTTCCATGATACCGCTTTCAAGTCCGAGCCAGTAGGCTTTTCCCTCGAACTTGTCCTGGATGATTTCCCGAATTTTCGGGATGTAGAAATTTTCCCATCGCCAGACAGGGGCTGTCAGGAAATGTTCCGGGAACCTTCTGGAATTATCCCTGTTGTAGCCGACAATCCATACGCCTCTGTCATCGGCAATCTCGTAGGGGGACAAGGCGTCCAAATGGGTTGCCAAGACATCGATGTTGTGATTGTCAAGAAGTTCGCGGGTGGCGTCGGCGGCCATGGATTCGTCGGTCCAGGAACCGGTCCAGCTGATATATACCTTTGCATTGGGATTGATTTTTTGTACGCCGAGGGCGAAGGCGTTTGCGCCGCGGGTCACTTCTGGAATGTTGAGTGCCGCTACATAGCCGATTTCGTTGGTCTTTGTCTTTGAACCGGCCACAATGCCCGAAAGGTAACGCAGCTGGTACATGCGGCCAAAGTAGGTGGACAGGTTTGTTGCCGTCTGTAGCCCCGTGGCGTGCAGGAACTTTGTTTCAGGATGGTTCCTGGCGACGGCCAGTTCGTACTCGCCAAAGCCGTAGGAATTGGCGATGACAACTTTGGCGCCCTTCTGGATGGCCTGCTCCATAATCGTTTGCGATGTAGAATCGGTAGGGACGTTTTCGTAATAGGCGACTTCCAGGTTCAAGAGATTCTCTGCCCTCTGAATTGCCTCGAAATGAGTTTCGTTCCAGCTATGGTCATTGCGGAGCCCCGTCATGATCATGGCGACGCGGAGCTTCTTCTGGGAAACTTCCGTGTCGTTGGATTCCGTGCCAAACATGAGCAACACCCCGATGATCATGGCCAGAGCAATTGTAGATGTAAGAACTACCCACCTCATCTTTCTTCAAGCCCCCTCTGGATGTTCTTAATCAGTTCTGCATGCAAGGCCATGGCCAAGTCATGGGTTTCGTGAACGACTTTCAAGCGGGATTCGATGCTGGCGTTTTCCAGGTTGTGGAATTTTTCGGCCATGGAAGTCGCGCCAATAGCAATAGACGAGTCGTAAAGAACGTGCATGTAGAAACGGTAGTTATCCCAATCGGAATTCCTGTAACAGGTGTCCACGTTTCTGCACAGCGGGGAAGCGATGTATTCCTGCAGCATTTCTACGTAGATATCTTCGTCGTCGGCGCAGTAATTCAGGCCGGCCTTGATGTCCAGGAATTCTTCGAAGGGCTTGAACCGGTCGTAAGGCGTACTTGCAGTTACCGGGCGCAATTCGATATCGTCTTCGTCTATGGCACCGATCTTGTTGCTTGGCAAGCCTGCGCCATTGATTGCGCTTGTCGATGGCATTACTGGTTCGATCAAGTCTTCGGGCGTAAGTACTAGCTGCTTGGGCAAGTACCATTTTAGGGTGCGGCGTAAATCCCGTTCCTTGAGGGGCTTGATGAGATAGTCTGCAAAACCTTCGGCCAAGAAGGAATCCTTTGTAAGGGATTCTCCTTCGGATACGAGAGCGATGACGGGCGTATCCTTGTTCGGGAATTTTTCCATCATCTTCATTTTTCTAAAGACATCAACGCCGTCCATGACAGGCATCATGTGGTCCAGGAAAATCAGGTCGTAACGTCTTGATTCGACGAGCTGCAGGCACTGGTGTCCGCTGAGTGCTTCGTCTATTTTGACACGGGAGTTTTTCAGGAATCCGCGGAACATCTTGAGGTTCAGTTCCACGTCATCGACAATCAGGATTCTGGCTGCGGGTGCAAGGAATACATCGCCCAGATCCTTGTTCTTGCGGCTCGCGTTCTTGTAGCGCATTGCAAAGTCGCCCATGGGCTCCATGTTCAGGACGAGTTGCGGGATTTCGATCAAGAATGACGAGCCTTCGCCGTAGCGGCTGTTGATGCTCATGTGTCCGCCGCACTTGGTCAGAAGTTCCTGTGTCAGGCTCAGTCCCAGGCCCATGCTTTCGATGTCGCTGTTTTCGGAGGCGTCGAGGACGTATTTTTTGAAAATGGAATTGCGCTCTTCTTTGCGGATTCCGATGCCGGTATCCTTGACGGCGATTTTTAGCATGATGTAGTCGTCGGTGCGCAGCGTGCCTATGGGCGGCAAGTTGTCGTAACCGACAGACAGGGATACACCGCCGACTTCCGTAAATTTGATGGCGTTGGAAAGCAGGTTGTTGATAATCTGGATAATGCGGTTTTCGTCACCCCATAAGCAGGAAGGGATGTCCGGGTCGCAGTCGACATGGAACGTGAGTCCCTTCGCCTTGGCTTTAGGCTCGTTTTCGTTATAGCATTCTTGCAGTATCGAGAATATCTCGTATTCCATCGATTCGATGCTTAGACGCCCTGATTCGATTTTGGTGACATCCAGGACATCGTTGACTAGCGAAAGAACGCTCTGACCTGCACTTTGGATATTGTTGGAATATTCCTTCATGCTGTCATCGTGCAGGTCTTTTTGCACAATGGAGTTCATGCCGAGGATGCCATTGATGGCCGAACGGATTTCTCGGCTCATGCTCGTAAGGAATGCGGTCTTGGATTGGTTGACGCGAACGAGCTGGACGTGTTTTGTGAACGCGGCAATAATCAAGGTGATGAACAGTACGAATGTCAGGAATGCGATAACTGCATACCGTAAAATGCTCCAGTTCAGGGATTTCCAAAGCTGCCGTTCTTCTACAAGGCGGACGACGTACCATTCGTTCTGTATAAGTGTCGAAAAGACGCGGTAATCCTTGCCTCTCAAACTAAAGACAAAGGGTTCGCTTCCTGCAAATGAAATGTTTCGGGCGAGTTTTTCTTCGTCGGATCCCCAGAACTCTGCAGACAAATAGTTACGGCCATTCTGGGTAATGTCGGTGTGGGAAACGACCATGCCTTTTTTGTCGATGATGACCAGCATGTTCGACAAGTCACTCTTCTTGACATCGGCAAGCAAGTTCTTCAAGTACATGTCTACGGCAAGGACACTTTTTTTATCCGAAAGGCGCAAGCTGAGGGTCACCACTTGCTCGCCACTGTGCGGATTCAAATGGGTCGGAGTCAGGGCTACTTTATCCCTTTCCGTAGGGGCGTTCTGGTACCAGGGCCTATTTGTGGGTACGTAACCTACGGCAGGAGTCCAACGTCCGCCATTAAGAAATTCGTCGCGGAGTAATCCGAACATGTTGCACAAGACGATATCGTTTGAGTGCTTGTAATATTCCGCTTCGGAAACCAGCAGCGATTCAATCTGCGCTAGAGTGGCTCCATGTTCCAAACTTTTTTCTGCGATGCGGGAGGTCACTCGCAGTACGGATTCGCCTCGTGCCAAGAAACCGTTAATTGCTTCGGCGTCTTTTTCGTTAGAAAGGGATTCCGCTAGCAGTGTTTCTTGCTTGATGGATTCTGTATAATTCTTGAGCATATATACGATTGCCGCGGAAAGTCCTAAGCTCACCGCAACAAGGATTGCCCCGTAAAATGCTCTTAAGCGTTTTTCACTTTCTATAGTATTGAAGAACACAATCAAAATATAAGATATTTCCAGAAAAAACACTATGCTATATTTCAAGACATGAAGTTCGAAAAAGATGTATTGGAAGGCCTGCTTAAGACGGCAGAATCCCAGGGGATTTTTAACAAGGCGGTTGCCGGATTCATTTTGCCCGACGGAAGCCGTGAGATATTGTCGCTTAATACGCCCGAAAACACGGTTTTTGACATTGCAAGCCTTACCAAGGTGTGCCCTACCTCGACGCTTGCCCTGAGTTACATTCTCGAAGGCAAGCTTTCGGTCGATACCAAGGTCATCGATTACATTCCTGAACTTAAGACAAATTATCGCGACGAAATCCGGGTGTTTCACCTGCTGACCCATAGCCTGGATTACCGCGTTCCCATGAAGACCTTGCGGACTTTGCCGGCTGAAGGGATCCTGGATGCGCTTTATACGTATCAGTTCGAGAAAGCTCCCGGTGCGGACTTTAATTACGGCAACCCTGCCAGCGTATTGCTGGGAATTATCTTGCAGCGCTTGATTGGCAAGGACTTGCAGCAGCAAGGTCGCGAAAGGTTCTTTATCCCGCTCGGCATGAACCGTTCCGGCTGGGATCCCCTTGACCGCGACTGGAATCCGGTTCCTAGAGATGAAATTTCACCGACGGAAATCTGTAGTTTCAGGGGGCGCGAAATTTGCGGAGAAATCCACGACGAAAGCGCCTGGGTTCTGCGAAAATTGTTCCCTGTCGGTAGCGCCGGCATGTTCAGCTGCGTGCCCGATCTGCTTAATTTTGTACAAACTATCCTAAAAGACGGTGTTGCTGCAGATGGCAAGCGCGTTATGCCTGCAGGCATTTTGAAAATGGTGAGCCAAAATGCCTTCGAGGGGGATTTGGCTAGCAAGTATTCCACGGCAAAAGGCGCCTGCACCGCCCTCGGTTGGGAGCTGAATAGCGCAAAGTTCATGGGCGTAAAAATTTCGCCGCATACCTTCGGTAAAACCGGATTCACCGGCGCAAGTATCGTTGCCGACCCCGACCAAGGTGCTGCCGTGGTGTTGCTCAGCAACTTTACCTATCCGCACCGCGAAGCGAATGCTGACCGCATTCATGCCTTCCGCGCATCCCTTAGCGACGCCTTCTTCGGATAATTCTATATTTGGGCGCGATGAATTTCGAGCCTACAGCACTTGCACTTTACGCCGCCTACTTCGTCTTAGGCGCAGTGGTAAGCCTCATCAACAGCATCGCGGGCGGCGGCTCTACTTTGAGCCTCCCTATCATGATTTTCCTCGGGATGCCTGCAACCGTTGCAAACGGCACGAACCGTATCGGGCTTATTATCGGGAACTTCAGTAGCGCCTTCAACCTGGCTCGTCACGGCTACTTGAACAAGCGCATTTTCTTGCAGCTGCTCACTCCTACGATTCTCGGCGCTCTTCTTGGGGCGTGTTTTCTGGTGCACATTGGCGATAAGCTGTTCCAGGCAATTCTTGCAGTTGTCATCTGCCTTGTGGTTGTGATGAGCAACTTGAACAAGAATGTCCTGGGGAAGCCACCTGCAAATCCGCCTGAAAAGTTGACTCTCAAGGGCGCTCTCGGATTTTTCGCCATTGCCGTTTACGGTTGCATTGTGCAAGTGGGCGTGGGTTTTGTACAAATTTTCGGGCTCACTCGCTACACCGGCCTTTCTCCCATCCAAATCAACGCCCTCAAGAATTCGCTTACCAATGTTTTTTTAGTTGTCGGCACTATTGCGCTTGGCGTTACTGGTAAAATCAACTGGCCCATCGCCGTGATGATGGCGGGTGGTGCCTGGGTCGGCGGCTATTTTGGCAGCTTCTTGCAGCGTAAAAAAGGTAACAAGTTCATCCAGCGCTTCATTAGCATCTGCAGCATCGGCATGGCCATTGCGCTTGTGGTAGACTTGATTGTAAAGTAATCAGCTCTTGATGTTCTTGTAGTGTTCAACCAGCTGTTTTAAGTTGAACGCCTCTTTCTTTTCCTGCACGGTTTTTAAGCCTGACATAATCTCGGCGAAGTAATTCGCCAATTCCGCGTCGCCGGCCAAAAAAGCTTCTTCACAATTCTGTTTAGCCACTGCCACAACATCCGGATTGAACCCGAGTGTAATGCCAAAGCGTTTTAAAGACGCCGTGATGCTTTCGTCATTCGATTGGTCGTTTTCGACATTGACCATCTTGGCATACCCCAAAATATCATCGACGATTTCATCTAGATCGCCGCTAGAATCTGTATAATTCAACCGCGCAAAACTGCAGTATACCGCCTCTAAATACATCTTTTTGTAAAGGAAGTAATTGCGCAGGAATCTAAAACAGAGAATCAAATCGCTCGCCCTGTAAGCGACATTCATGGCCGCAACCGCATCTTCCACTACATTGTCCCAGCGTCCTTGATCGCTATGGATTCGTGCAAGCATCAGTCTGTATTTTGCCGATGCCGGATTCCAATTTACTGCATTGGATATTGCCTTTTCTGCTTCAGGAAAATTTTCCAAATACAATTCCAAAAGGCCTGCCTGTCGCCAAATAAATTCCATCGGACAACAGGAATGAACGTTCTTTACTAATCTATTTGATGGGGCCTCGAAATAATGCCGGTAAAGAGCGCGTTCCATTCTGCTCGAAATCGAAATGTACTCAACGGAATTATCCGAGACAAACGGATGGTCTTCGGCCACCCTTATCAAGGGCCTGATAATGTCCAAAGCGGTTTGATAATCCCTTTCGTTCGTTTGCACATCGAGTGATTCCTGCAAAAGGCTCATCACGCCATCTCGGCCTTCAAAAACCTGAAGTTTTTTTCCAAAGATGGCTGTTCGGACACGAAAAAGGGCTTCAAGCGTATTTGTTCTGTCAGTAAAAAACATGTCATCCCCTATTTTGACAGATTCATTCTGCAGAAATATACAATATCAATTGTCGTGAGAAGTAATGTTTTCCCGTTTTTCGCGGCGCTTGCGTGCGCGACTTTCTTCAAGCGTTTCGCCGAGGCCTTCAATCAATTGCGCCGCCAACGCTTCGTCACCTGCGGCGAGCATTTCTTTTTGTGGGCGGGGCAGTTTCTTGATGCGCGCTTCCAAACGGAGCGCTTCTTCGTGGCTATTTAATTCAAATTTTCTTAGAATGCATTCCGGCGGGAAAGCCTTGGTGAATTTGGCTCCCTTGCCGGATTTATGTTGTTCAAAGCGAGCTTCTACATCAACGGCATACCCCGTATAAATGCGGTTGCCCGCACAACGGAGCATGTAGACGAAATGTGGCATTAGGATTCTTCGTGGTGAGCCTTCGACACGAGGCTCATGTAGATGGTGCCAAGGATTGCGGCACAGAAGCTACCCAAGAGAATACCGAGCTTGGCAGAATCCTGACGGTCGCCCACCTCGAAGGCGAGGTTAGCCACAAACAAGGCCATGGTAAAGCCGATACCGGCAAGCATACCACCACCCCACAAAACCTTCCAACTGTAGCTCGGCTTCACTGACACGCCAATCTTTACGGCAAGCAGGCTGAACAGGAAAATACCGATCGGCTTACCCAGAATCAAGGCCAAGGCCACTGCACCCATCACAGGCACTTCCACGCCACCGAGTTTGATTTCGACACCCGCGTTGCTGAGCGCGAACAGCGGCATGATAAAGAAGTTCACCCACGGAACCAGCGGTTTGAAGAAACGTTCCTGCATCGAGATACTTTCGCGGGCACCGCGCTTCAAAAGCGTAAACACTTCGTACTGTTCGTTGCGGTCCTTCGCTTCGCCCGAAAGAGCTCCTCCCACGCTGCCGGCGAAATGGGCAAGCTTACCCTTCGCGAGCACAGGCTTTGCCGGCACCGAGAGTCCAAGTAGCACACCCGCAATAGTCGGGTGCACGCCGCTCTTCACAAAGAACGCCCACACGGCAATACCAATCACGCCATGCAACAGCAGGTTACGCACGCCAATTCTAAACATCACGTTGATCAAGGCGAGCAGGGCAAATCCTGTACCAAGCGCAATAAAGTTCACGCCGTCGCCACTGGGGTAACCGATTGCAATCACCAAGATTGCACCGATATCGTCTGCAATAGCCAACGTCAAAATCATCACGCGGAGAGCATGCGGAACCTTCTTTCCGAGAATGGCCATGCAGCCCACGACAAAAGCGATATCCGTTGCAGTCGGAACACCCCAACCATGCGCCGCGCTATTTGCACCATGCGGGCAAAGCAGCAAGTAAATCAAAGCCGGGAACAACATACCGCCAGCCGCCGCGATAATCGGGAGGCTCGCCGCCTTCGGGTTCCTAAGTTCGCCATAGGTCATTTCACCCTTGACTTCAAGCCCGATATTGAAGAAGAAAATCGTCATCATGGCGTCGTTAATGAGCCAATGCAAATCGGCCGAACCGACCCAACTGCCAATCGTCAAGGCAAACGGCATGTGCCAAACATGATGGTAAGATTCAGGGCTGACATTCGCCCAGATCAGGGCCGCAATCGTCATGATAATCAAAACGATGCCACCGGTCGTCTCCACCTTCATCAGTCGTTCCATCGGCGTGATGATTTTGCGGATGGGGGTTTCCGGGAACAAATCTTCAATCTTGTCGCTGCTCGTTACTTTTGCCGACATAGCTACCTGTAAATAGGGTTGTGTGATTCAGCCTTTCGCCTTACAAAATAATCAATTTTTTTCGGCGTGACCGCTCCAAGTTGCTAATTTTTCCATTTTTTGTACATGTGTTTCGCCCCCAAATGCCCGCAGTAGCCCTTCAATAGGATTTTTTGTATATTCTTGGCGTAAAAAAGAGACTCTAAGATGTTGGATAAAGAAGTTTTAAAGACCGTCAGCCGCATTGAACTTAGCGTTCGCGGCACGCTCGACACCGTGATGACCGGCGCTTACCACAGTTCGTTCAAGGGAAACGGTATGGAATTTAGCGAGGTTCGCGAGTACATGCCGGGCGACGATGTGCGTACTATCGACTGGAACGTGACCGCACGAACGGGCACGCCTTATGTGAAGAAGTTTATCGAAGAACGCGAAATGACCATGCTTTTGATGGTCGATGCGTCTAGCAGTTCGGAGTTCGGTTCCGGCAAGCAGATGAAGGGCGAAGTCATGGCGACTTTGACCGCTTTACTCGCATTTGCCGCCATCAAGAACAACGATAAGGTCGGCTTGCTGATTTACACCGACCAGGTTGAACTGTTTATTCCGCCGGAGAAAGGTCGCAAGCACGTGCTGCGCCTTATCCGCGAAATCCTTTACTTCAAGCCGCAGCACCACGGCACGAACACGCAGGTGGCGCTGGAATACGCCGGCAAGATTTTGAATCGTCGTGCCGTCGTCGTGGTGATGAGTGACTTTTTGGATGAAGGCTTTGAAAACGCCTTCAAGATTCTGCGCAAACGCCACGACGTGCTTGCGGTCTCTGTCGTAGACCCGCGCGAAATGGAACTCCCGCCCGCAGGCCTCGTAGAACTTGAAGACCCCGAAACCGGCGAAACGCTCTTGATCGATACTGGCGATGCCACCTTCCGCGAAGCATTTGCCCGCGAAGCCAAGCGCCAGGGCAAGGCAACCAAGGAACTCTTCCAGCGCATGTCTATTGACTTCGTGCGCATCGAAACTCACGACGATTTCAAGGAAACGGTGGCCCCGCTTATCGAGCACTTCCGCCGCAGAGCCAAAAAGAACCGTTCGTAATACCGAACCTTTAAATATTTGCCGGTTTGTAACCAAGCAACTTCATGCTGTAAAGCGCAGTGCCTTTGCTGATGCTGCGAACGCCTGTGGCGTATCCGAAAATCTTGCGCAGCGGGACATCGGCCTTTAAAAAGTGGGTTTTGCCATCGCCGCCGATTTCTTTCACCTTGCCGTCGCGGGACTGGATGTCGCCAGTTACGAGGCCTGCAAAATTCACAGGACATTCCAGTGACAATTCCATCACGGGTTCAAAAAGCTGAACATCAGCGGGTTTAATCAGCTTGGTAACGGCATCGGCGCAAGCCTTCTTGATCATGGGCGGGAGCGCCCCTTCGGTCCAGGTGAATTCATGGACTTCAAAGCAAACGCCCACAAGGGGACCCTTACCGAGCACGCCGATTTCAGTCGATTCCAAAAGTGCAGAACGTACGCCGGCCAAAATTTCGCGCGGTGCCGTTTCCAGGAATTCAGCTGACAGGCGAATGTCATGGGCATCGCCTTCAAGCGGGCTCGCCGAAAGCTTAATTGAAATCTTATGCGGACCAAGCTGGAATGTATTTTCGACCGGGCCTACATTACGGCAAAGGCGTTCTTGCCAGCGCACCTCAGGGCTACCGGCTTTGACTTCACAGCCGAATTCGCGCTTAAGTCGGGCGAGCAACACGTCGAGCTGCACTTCGCCTACGGTATGCAGGTACCAGAATCCGCCATCGTCTTTTTGTACGCGGAAAGAGGGATCCATACGGGCAAGGACATTCAAGCTCTTTTCCACATGGTGGTAATCTTCGGCACCCAGGCATTCCACGCGAGTCTGCAAAAGCGGCTGGTACTTGTCGCGAATCGAAGGTTTCGTCTCCTCTTCTTCGCAAGAAGGAATCGATCCATCCAGAGAAATCGTCTGTCCGAGCTCCGTTTCGAAGGGGCTGCGCATGGCGTAAATATCGCCCGAACGGATTTCGTCGACAGGCTGCAACAAGTTCGCTTTAAGGCGAGAAAATTCAAAACCCGCAGGCCATTCCTTGCGCTCCATATTCGTGTGACTACGGAACAGCGAAATTTCGCCCACGCCTTTAAAATGGCGCAGTCGAATGACTTGGCCTAATTCATTGTCTGCAAATTCAGGAACATCGGGCAAGAAGAATGAAAGCGCCGTCGTCAAGCTGCGTACTCCGAAACCTTCAATGGCCGAGCCAGCATAGCAAAGCGCGTAGTCACTATTCTTCGCCAGTTCCTTCAGCCCGCGCAAAAGCGTCTTGGGCGGAACCGGCTTTCCTTCAAGCGCAAGCTGCAAAACTTCATCATCAAAGTTGCTCGCGAATTCCACCGCTTCGGCGTAATGCTTCTTGATTTTCTCGGTGGAATCACTCACTTCGCCTGCTTGTGGCCAGGAATCATCGATGACTTCTTCGCCCGAATCCGAGTGAATCAGGCGGCTTTTGCTAAGCACATCGAGTACGCCCGACATGCGTCCGCCCTTGTATTCCGGGAGCGTCATGAGCACCGGGCGCACGCCCAGAACTTCTTCAATATTAATCAGCGTTTCGTCAAGCGAATAATCGGGATTGTCAAGCTTATTGACAAACAAAATCGTCCGCACGCCCGCTTCGCGCAGTTTACGGAAGGCGGCCACCGTTTGCGTTTCCACTCCGCTCGCGGCACTCACCACAAGCACCGCGCCTTCGACGGCTGTCAGCGCCGTGTCGACTTCGGCACCAAAATCCACATGGCCCGGAGTATCAATAAAATTGAACCAGGTGTTCTTCCATTCGAAATGCGCCACGCCGCTTTCAATGGTAATGCCGCGCTCTTTTTCTTCGGGCATGTAGTCCATGGTGGCAAGGCCTTCTTCTACCTTGCCCGGCCGGCGAACCTCGCCCGCCGCAAAAAGAATACGCTCCGAAAGAGTCGTCTTTCCGGCATCCACGTGGGCAAGGATTGCAATATTTCGAACAGGCTGACTCACGACACCCTACTTTTTCAGTTGTTCTTCAAGAGCGGTTACGCGCTGCGACAATTCAGCACAAAGCTTTTCGAGTGCGTCCAATCGGGCATCGTGTTCACGGTCCTTTTCCGATTGGCGGTGCAGTTCCGAATCCTGCATCTTGTTGACGCTGTCTACAGAGTTCAAGCGGAAATCATGCTCCGCATCTTTGGCCACTTGAGCCTTCAATTTAAATTCTTGTTCACGCTCCTTGCTGTACAAGGCGTCAATGCGAACATCATGCTCGTCATCCTTTTCCTTCTGCATGTCCAGGCGTGCATCATGTTCCTGGTCTTTACGCTGGAGCTCGCGGATACGTTCTTCATCAAGACTCATAGCAACCTCGGGTGAAAGGATTTACATAGTTAATTTAGTAATTCTCGTCTAGCGTGAGCTCGTTCGCGACCGCCTCAAGCTTCCGTTCTGCAGTCGCATCAAGTGCCTCGGCATGCCCGCGCAGCGCTGCAAACGGGTGGAAAATCTTCGCTCGGTCTTCCATGCTCATACGCGGATGCTTAATCAAGAAATTCCAATCGTTCCGCGGATACGGCAAATCTATTATATCATTATAATTATCAATCATAATCTCTCGTCTTTCGTCTGTAGCGAGCACAGCGAGCGTTCTTTCGTCTAAGCCCGATGTCCTCCGATTTGTCCGTTTCGTTCAATGGTGGTAGCACCTTCTTGCAAGTCCATTCCCTTCACAATGGCGTTTTTGCCAAAACGCTTCTTGATCAGGAGTTCCGCTTTTAAACGCTTCTTTTCGCGTTCCTGTTTTTTCACGTCGGTAAACAGGTCGTACTGTTCGTGGCTTGCATCCACAATATCGGCGGCGACCAAGTTCAAACGGCGTACGGTCAGTTTCGGGTCCACGATGCGGTCAAAAAGTTTCATAACCGCATCCGCCATCACCGACTGCGAGCTGGTATAATAACCAATGTTTGCCGTACCATGTGCAGGCTTCGGAATCGTGCGTCCATAAAAATCGGTCACAGTCACGCCGTGGTAAATTCCCTTGTCCACGTTTTCGCGGTCGTAACCTACCGTGAGCACCATCGCATTTGTTACTAGGTCGTGGGCAATTAAAGTCATCGAAACCGTATCGACCATTTCGCGCACCACAAGACGCGCCTTATCGAATGGATACGGGTCTTGCAACACTTGGCCTTCGCCCGTACTTCTGTTCCGCGGTTTCGCCTTCTTGATGTCTGCAATCGTGCAAGGCTCGTGACCCCAGGCATGGTCAATCAAAATTTCTGCATTCACGCCGAACAGCTTGTACAACGCTTCGGGATTCTTGACACTCACGCGAGCAATGTCACCCATCGTGTAAATGCCGCGCCCCGCATTCAGTCTGCAATTTTCCAGACGCTCTGCAATGCCACGGCCTACCTGCCAAAAGCTCGTAATCGGCCTGTGCGACCAAAGCTGTTTACGGTAACTCATTTCGTCGAGTTCCGCGATGCGCACACCATCTGCGTCCGCTTCCACGTGCTTCGCCATCACATCCATCGCAATCTTGCAAAGGTACAGATTTGTGCCGATGCCGCCCGTGGCCGTGATTCCCGTGGTCGTGAAAACATCTTGGATAATCGTCTTCACTAGTTCGCGGGCCGTCTTCTTATAAAGTTTCAGGTAGCGAGTTAAATCCAAAAAGCATTCGTCAATCGAATAGGCGTGAATATCTTCGGCACTCACGTACTTCAGGTAAACATTGTAGACTTTCGTGGAATATTCCACGTATTTCGCCATTTGCGGTTTTGCGATGGTGAATTCAATCTTTTCGCCTGTGCGTCGCTGTACCTCTCGCACCTTCTGGTTCACCTCGAAAAGGCGCGCACGCCCGGGAATCCCGTAGGCTTTGAGCGCCGGCGTCACCGCCAAGCAAATCGTTTTTTCAGTACGGCTTTCGTCGGCTACCACAAGTTTTGCCTTAAGCGGGTCAAGGCCCCGGAGAATGCATTCCACCGAGGCAAAGAACGACTTGAGGTCAATGGCCGCGTAAGTGCGTCCCACGATTTTTACCTGTATTTTAATTCAGGATGTTCGGCGTAGAATGAATTCTTATCGGAATACATCTGTTCGTCTGCAATATGCATTGCTCGACGAACATCCGGCTCACCGTAACATGTACCAATGGAGAAGCGAACATTTTCAGAAAGCTTTGCCATCGTGCGTATTTTGGCAACACGGGTGCTCAACTCGTCCTCAGTGATACTCGAAATGAGCACCATGAATTCGTCGCCACCGGCGCGGTATACGTCTTCTTCCGGGAAAACGTATTGCAAAATTTCTGCTGCCGCACGCAAAACCTTGTCACCAGAGATGTGCCCCTGGTCGTCATTCATGCGCTTTAGTCCGTTCAGGTCGGCAAAAATAACGGCGTCAGGCGTGGGTTGGCGTCCTGCTACGATTTGGTCGATGCGGTTGTTCATCACGTTACGGTTTTTGACGCCGGTAAGCGAGTCGATCGTACTCATAATCTCAAGCTTGTTCAGAAGCAAGTAACTTGAAATTTCAGATGCAATAAGGAATGTCGTGACTTCGAGGGTTTCCTTAATCTTCAGTACATCGTCGACATTGAAATTGACTGCCCACAAGTAACCGAGCAATACGCCGCCATGACGCAGCGGGAAGAGTACAATCGTCTTTACGCCGCTAAGGTCGAGCATCGATCCCCAAATCGGGTTTGCCAAGCGGAGCTTTTCCATGTCGCGTTCGTCTTTTACGATAATGCAGGTGCTGCCGGCAAGTGTTTCGGGCCATGTTTCTGCAATGGCGTAAAAACCTTCGACATATCGCGACATCGGCTTTATTTTAACATCTTCGCGAGTGGATTCCGCAAAAATGGAACATTCGCGATTTTCAGTGTCGGTGAGCAAAATGCAGCAATGGTCGGAACCGCAAGTTTTACGGATGTCTTCGACAACCTCTTGGAAAGTCTGCTTGACGTTGTCCGTGCCGCGCAGCTTGATACAGGTGTTGAGCACATACGTGGCCGTTTCTGCAGAGAGGTCTGCCATGGCCGAAGAATCGGCTTTGGGGGTTACATCGTAACAGTAGATGCAGTAGCCGATGTTTTCACGATCGGAATCCAGCGGCATCAGGAACATGTTCAGCCAGAGACCCATCATGTAGAGGTCCACGTAGGCGTGGAGCGGCTTGCCCGATTGGATACAGCGGAAGCAGTGGTCTTCAAAATTCTGATTCTTCGGAAAACACATCTCGTATGGTGAATTCGGCACAAACGGAGTGTGCCTCAAGGCCTCCATATCGTCACAATGAGCCTTGTTCCCCGCAACGACACGGATATTCCCATAAGATCCGTCCGGGAACAGTTCCACGGACATTACGCAGGCTTTCGCCTTGTAATGCGATAGAATCTTATCAAAATCCATACAAGTTAGCCCTCCCACGGCTCTTTATTTTCTTTATAAAAATTTAAAAAGATTTTAAAGGAGCAAAGTGTTGCGTTGATTATTCCCGGTGTTCGTAGAGATACAGATTCGCTTCAGGTACGGCTAGGTCTGAACCCTTGATTTTCCATACGTCGTCTTCCCCTGTGCGGTACTTTACTACGATGCGGTAATGATTGTCTGTCTGCAGCACTTCTTGGGGAACAGTCCAGAAATTCTCGGTGCCTACGACCATTTCAAGAACATGGACATCGTCTGTATCGATACCGTAAATGATCAAGGATTTAACCATGTCCTTGGGATTACGCACATGGATGATGCTCCAAAATTCGCTGGCGCCTTCCTTGACCCAAATCGAGGTGGAATCGCCCCATACACCTTCGACGCCTTCGCAACTAACGAATTCCCACTCGCCGGAATAACGGCCCACTTGAATTCCCATGATGTCGCTTGCAGGAGCGCCGCCCAAGTCCACGCCGCAGTTCGCGTCGGGGCAACGGTCGGTAATGCGCACTGTGACTTCTTTCCAACCGTCCGGCGTCTTCGCCTTCACATGCACGCAGCCGCCACAAGCAGCGCCGCCATTCCACGGGCCCTTTTCATCGCCTGGAGAAACGTTCACATGGATTGCCGCGTAGTATTGAATGTTGGTCTGCCCGTAATTGCAGGCGCCGCCCAAGCTCGTCTCTTTCGCCGTAATGCTTCCGTAGGTGGTCACGGAACCCTTGCCGCCGTTTTCGGTAAGTTCGGGGTCTGCGGCGGTAAAGCTATCGCAGTTCGTGCACTTGCCGTCATCAGGGTTGCTACCATTAGAAGACGTTGGTGCTGTATCGGAAGACTCCGGCGCAGAATCAGAAGACGAAACTGCCGAAGAAGTTGCTGAAGATTCCGAAGTCGATTCAGAAGAGGTTGCAACTTTTCCGGAGGAGCTAGATTCTTCGCTAGGTGAAGAAGACTTTGATTCCGAAGATGTTTTTTCCGAGTTCGAAGATTTGACTTCGGCAGAGTCGTCCATCGACGAACTAGATATCTGCGAACTTTCGCTCGAAGGAGTCTCGACTTCACGAGCCGACGATGAATCGTCTCCGCAAGCGACAATGCCTGCACCTACCAGGGCGCTAAAACAAAAAACAAGGGCGAGGTTTCTCATATAGTGGAATATACCTAATTATACGTGAAAACGAGTAAAAATAGAGTGCTTAATTTCAAAAACAAAGAAACTTGATGTCTGTAAAAAAATGTATATATTGATAAAAAGGAATAAGGTACTAGCCGAATAGAATTTGTCATTATAGAGGGTGAGATGATGAAGAAGTTTTTATTGGCTCAAGTACTTTTCTTTATGTGTTGGCTTTCGGCTTCAGCCTGTTTTGCGCAAGACCCTAATCTTCATATTTATTTAGCGTTTGGACAGTCCAATATGGCTGGCCAGTCGCCGATTACCAAAAAGGATCTCGTCCCAAAACCGAGGTTTCTCGTGTTGCGTACTGCGGCGCATTCCGGTCAGAACATCGGCGAGTTTTACCCGGCGGTTCCGCCGTTGGCTCATAGCGGAACTAGAATCGGGATATTGGATTTCTTCGGTAGAGCCATGGTCGATGCCCTTCCCGATAGCATCAAGGTGGCGGTGGCCAGTGTCGCCCTTGGAGGGCAGAGCATAGACATGTTCGACAAGGATCGTTATCAGGAATATGTCCAGAATGCGACGAGTACGGGGACTCAGTGGTGGGTTCCGTACTTTGAGGAATATGGCAGTAACCCCTATAAGCGACTCATTGAAGTAGGAAAAATCGCAAAGACCAAAGGTGTGATTAAGGGAATCCTTTTTCATCAGGGTGAAGCAGACGCCTACAGGGAAGACTGGCCGACTCGAGTCAGGAAAGTCTATGATGATCTCATGACCGACTTGCAGCTTGATTCGACGAAGGTACCGTTCCTTATGGGGGAATATGTTTCAACGGAAGAGGGTGGCCAAATGGGTTGGCGCAATTCCAGGGTGGCTGAGGTTGCGAGTACGATTCCTAACGGTCATGTCGTTTCTTCTAAGAAATGCCCTGCTATATATGAGCCTTTGGCGATACTGCATTTCTCGCGTGAGGGCTATGAAATCTTGGGAAAGCGCTATGCAGCACTGATGCTTCGATTACTTGATAAACCTAGCGAGCCCCGTAAGAAGGTTTCTCGTCGTTCGTCGATTACGATGCAATTGTCCGGCAGGGATTTCGAAGTCTCTGGCGCCCCGGCCGAAGCACGGATTAGCCTGTACGATATGCAAGGCCATTTACTCGGCGTGTTTGGCTCCAAGGGTGGAATCCTCCCGCGGGCGGCGATGGGCCGTATCCTTGCTGTTGTTGAGCTTCCGAGAAGCAGGCGCGTCTTGACGAAGTTTATGTTCTTTGTAGACTAGATGAAAAAATCCCCCGGCAGGTGCCGAGGGAAATTTTTGCAGAAAGAAGACGCCGGCGAGAGCCGGCTACTTTCTTAATAGCGGTAGTGATCCGCCTTGTACGGGCCTTCCACGGGCACGCCGATGTAGTCGGCCTGGGCCTTGGTGAGGGTCGTCAGGTGAACGCCGAGTTTTTCGAGGTGGAGGCGTGCGACCTTTTCGTCGAGGATCTTCGGGAGCGTATAGACGACGCCGCTTTCGTACTTGATACCAGCGACGGTCTGCTTACCCTGAGCGTTGAGCCAGAGGTCGATCTGAGCGATGGTCTGGTTCGTGAAGCTTGCGCTCATCACGAAGCTCGGGTGACCAGTAGCGCAGCCGAGGTTCAGCAAGCGGCCTTCAGCGAGGATAAGGATGCTGTGACCGTCGGCGAAAATCCATTCGTCGTACTGCGGCTTGATTTCGTTGCGCTTGATGCCCGGAATCTTCTTGAGGCCGGCCATGTCAATTTCGTTGTCGAAGTGACCGATGTTACCGACGATAGCGCGGTTCTTCATCTTTTCCATCTGGGCGGCAGAGATGATGCCGGTGTTGCCGGTGGTGGTCACGAAGATGTCTGCGTAGCTAACGACTTCGTCGAGGGTCTTGACTTCGTAGCCTTCCATCACAGCCTGGAGTGCGCAAATCGGGTCGATTTCGGTGATGATCACGCGGGCGCCCTGACCGCGCAGGGACTGGGCGCAGCCCTTACCCACGTCGCCGTAGCCGCAAACCACAGCAATCTTACCAGCCATCATCACGTCGGTGGCGCGGTTGATGCCATCGATGAGGGAGTGGCGGCAACCGTAGAGGTTGTCGAACTTGGACTTCGTAACGGAGTCGTTCACGTTGATTGCCGGGAACTTCAGACGGCCGGCCTGGGCCATCTGGTAAAGGCGATGCACGCCGGTAGTGGTTTCTTCAGAAACACCGCGGAGGGTTTCGCGGGCGCGGGTCCACTGCTTCGGATCCTTGTCGAAAATCTTGCGGCAGGTGGCGAGGAACACGCCCCATTCTTCGCTGTCGGTTTCCGGGTTGAATTCGGGCACCTTGCCGGCGTCTTCGAATTCTGCACCGCAGGTCACGAGCATGGTGGCGTCGCCACCGTCATCCACGATGAGGTCGGCGGTCTTGCCGTCGGGCCACACGAGTGCCTTGGCGGTGTTCTTCCAGTAGTCTTCCAGGGATTCACCCTTCCAGGCGAACACGGGTACGCCCTGCGGGTTGCTCACGCTGCCGTTCTTGCCCACCACGACGGCGGCTGCGGCGTTGTCCTGCGTGCTGAAAATGTTGCAGGAGACCCAGCGCACGTCGGCGCCGAGGTCCACGAGCGTTTCAATAAGGATAGCGGTCTGCACGGTCATGTGGAGGCTACCCATGATGCGGGCGCCAGCGAGCGGCTTCTTGCCTGCATATTCCTTGCGGAGCGCCATCAGGCCCGGCATTTCGGTTTCGGCGAGGTCGAGTTCCTTGCGGCCTTCGATCGCAAGGTTGATGTCCTTAATTTTGTATTCCATGTTTATATATCCTTTTTTATGGCACGATTTTTGCGACGATTCATAAGGTCGCATGCCTCGTACAGATTCTATTTATGCATAAATATAGTTATATGCATAAAAAGCGTCAACTCCATGGCCCCATAAAATGCCATAAAAAGAAAAATCCCCACGCGGGGGATTGTTTTGGGCGGTCGAAGGAGGGCTACCTTTTCGTCAAGCGGCTCATTTCGACGCTAAAATGGATTAACTGGGGTTATTCTTCTACCGTGGATTCCTGCGGAATGCCCTGGGCGAGGTAGTCCAGGTAAAGTTGCTGGGCCTTGGGGTCGTACATCACCACGTCATAGAGTTCGCCAAGCTTTCCGGTGCGCGATTCCACCATGAGGCCTGCGAGCGAACCCTTTTCGGTGGGCAGGTAGGCGATACGACCTTCGGGCGAGGTTTTGAGTTCGAGGTAGCCTTCCGCCACGTACCAGTCGCGAATTACTTTGTAGTAGATTCGTTCCATGTCGGGGCCAACCAGCGTGTTCAGGCGCCTTGCGATTTCGCTCACGGGGATGGGAGTTTCTTCGTTCGGGTAGCCCTTAAGCTCTTCGGCGGTTACCTGGAATTTCTTTTTCGCCTTGCGGACGGGCTTTTCGGTCCATTCGTCCTGATTGGCCTTGCGGTTTGCGAAACGTTCGTTTGCTATAGCGACGCATTTCTGGATGTTGTCCAGAATGTACTGCTGGGCCTGCTGCCAGCATTGCGTATAAATGTTGTGATGTCCGCGCAGGTCCGATTCGCCCTTCTCGAATCCGTAGGTTTCACCGGTGGGCGTCGGCAGGTTCGCTTCCTTGCCGTCTTCGGCGACCTGTCTCGAGAGGATTCCCTCCTGCACCAAGAAATTCGCTACGTCGGCGTAGAGCAGGTGGTTCATGTTGTTGGGGAGGAGTTCGTTGATGTTGCGTACCACGCGCGAAATCGAAACCGGATAGTCGAAGAAGCGGTAGCGCTTGAGAGCCTCGGCGTCGATCGAAAGTTCCTGCATCTGGGGCTTTGCGTTACGCTTCGTGTTGCGCGGAGTCTCCGACGGAACGGGTGCCACCTGGTCGTGGTTGAGCTGCTGTTGCAACAGAGAGGCCACGTAGGCGAGACATCTGCTGATGCGTTCCTGCTTGCAGGAATCCCCTTCGGGCAGAATTTCGTCTGTCAGCGGGTT
>JAEEGK010001595.1_pt1 | contig 56990 bp, 51 predicted proteins | sample 8958771 | NCBI WGS metagenome assembly JAEEGK01 (sample SAMN16246547, study PRJNA631951) | gut metagenome | biome: gut microbiome; feature: rumen; material: SC-attached | host: Bos | place: Iran: Karaj | collected 2018-10 | reverse complement strand
TATATGTATTCTTTTTAACAGAAGCAGAGCTTGTAACAGCCTTAACGCGCTTGTCTTCTTCAGGTCCAACCCAATCGGTAGCAACAAAGCTTTCAAGCTGGTCTGCATCCTGATGAGCCTTGTACATATGGAAAACATACCAGGTTGGAGTTTTAACAAGCTTATTGCCTTCTGTAAGAACAGGTGACTGAAGTACGTTTACAGCCTGAGCAATATTTGCAATGCGAACACGGTCACAGTGATTATTAAAGATATTAAGTGTAATTCCTGCAACAAGAGCATCGCGAACAGTATTCTGCTGATAAAGGAAGCCAGGATTTGTACCCTCTTCAACCTTGTGCCAGGTTCCCCATTCATCAACAACAAGGGCAACTCGTTTTTCTGGATCATATTTATCCATAATCTTTGAGTGAGTTTCTACAAGGTGCTCCATCCAGCTTGCCTTTGCGAGCATACTGTACCAGCCTTTTTCTGCAAAAACAGCAGCAGGCTCACGGGTATTCCAGTCAGGATCAACTGTATAATAATGAAGGGAAAGTCCGTCCATAAACTGAGCAGCGTTTTTCATTACAACATCTGTCCAGTTAAAATCGCCGGCATTAGGACCGCAGGCAATCTTAAAGATTTTGTCCGGACCATACTGACGTACATAAGTCTGATAGCGGCGATACAAATCTGCATAATATTCAGGGCGCATGTTTCCACCGCAGCCCCAGTTTTCGTTACCAACACAGAAAAGCGGAAGCTTCCATGGAGCCTTGTGGCCGTTAGCCTCGCGTAACTTACTCATTGGAGACTCGCCACCAAAAGTCATGTATTCAACCCACTCGCTCATTTCCTGAACAGTACCGGAACCAACGTTTCCGTTTACATAAGGCTTACAGTCGAGTGCTTCACACAAGCCAAAAAACTCGTGAGTACCAAAGCTGTTATCTTCAACTACTCCACCCCAGTGAGTATTAATCATTCTTTTTCTGGTTTCATAAGGACCAATTCCATCACGCCAGTGATATTCATCGGCAAAGCATCCGCCCGGCCAGCGCAGATTCGGAATGGCAATTTCTTTGAATGCTTCTACAACATCCTTTCTATAGCCGTTTATATTTGGAATGTCAGAATCTTTTCCAACCCAGAATCCGCCGTAAATACATCTTCCAAGATGCTCGCTGAAATGACCGTAAATATCGCGGCTGATTTTCTTTCCACTAGTTTTACAATTGACTGTTACTGTATCCATATTGTCCTCACTGTGCTTTTTTTGTTAAACGTTTCACTAACTATCATATTATTCTATCATCATTATGCAAAATCTACAAATGATATTTATTGTATTTTTCTATTATTTTATAGTATTTCGTTACACTTTACGAACCGCTTTTATTTGTATTTGTATTTGTATTTGCATTTGTCCACATCCACGTAAGCTCGTGCTTGTTGTAATTAAGATGGATGATGCGGCTGCCCGGAATGTTTGCAAACTCGGCTATAAGTGGCCAGTCAATTTCGCCCTGCATTTTTATGGTGCAAATCATATTGTTTGTTAGGCCGCTTTCGAGCCAGGTGGTTATCCATTTTAAGAGGCGTTCAGGATAGCAGATTACATCACTGAAAACCCAATCTACCGGGCCGATTTCCTGCGGTTTAAGTGTAAAGGCATCGTGTGCCTGGAACTTTACTAAAGGATTTTTCATAAGCTCGGGGGCAAGCTCTGCACGGTCTACGGCATACACTTCGGCACCCAAACCAACAAGAACCCAAGTCCAGCCACCAGGGCATGCTCCGGCTTCAAAGCATTTCTGCCCCGTACCGGGAAGCTCGGCACCAAGCAGCAGCTGTGCCATTGCAAGGCTTTCCTGAACTTTAAGGTAAGCGCGGCTCGGCGGATTTTCGTGGTCTTCTATAAAATGCAAAGTTCCGGCTGGCAAAAAAGAAGTAGTCTGAGCAGAAGCAATTAAAGTGTGTTCGTCAAGCAGAGTGTACAGACCAATCGGGCTGGCGGGAATCTTTACGGGAAACTGTCTGTCTTTTAAGTTGATATACGGAAGCTTTTCCTGAATAAGCTGGGCACGGCGGAAACAGGTGTACTGATAAGGCGCCCAGTTTCGCTGAAGGGCTTTTAGGCTGGCGGCCGCTTCGCCAATTGAGTCGAACTGTAAAATAAAGGGCTCCGTCATCACAGTTCTGGCCCAATAAGGATATTGACCGGCAGATTTTTCCAGGAAAAGCTGTTTGTTGGCAAAATAAAGAAGTTCGCCGTAGCGTTCATCCGGTAAATCTTCAAAACCAAAGCGGTTTTTCAATTCCGATAAGAGTAATTCAGTCTGTTCGGGGAAAGCAAGAAAAGCGATTCCATCAAGTTTTTGTGTGTCTGTACTCATCTGGTGAACTAAATTATCTCCGGCATAACATCATCATTAACCTGCTGCAAAAAGTTTATAAACTCGTGCAAGCGGTTTTCGTCCGGTGAAAAGAGAATGCTGAAACCTATTTGAGTAGAACCTTCGCTTTCGGAAACCCACATAGGTTTACACATAAGCTGCAAAGGTTCTTCGCTAGGGGTTCTGGAAAGGTTGATTTTTATCATATACTCCCTTTCCAAATCCACTACAACAGGAACTGGAAAATGCAGGCGGCATCCAGAAGAACTTATATTATCAAGAATACCTGGCAGTGCACATAATTCTGGCGATGTTACTCTTCCAATTTCGTGGTACCGAGTGTTCCGGCGGTTTTCGTCCATAGCAAATCCTTGCCTTTTAGGCTAAAAGGTTATTTTTTTAATAGGGCTGCAAACGGATTGTAAGTTGCTCCATCATCATCCTGGCTGGACAGATACTTTTCAGCAGTTTTATCCTGCTCAGCTGATGAAGCCGGTTTTAAAGAGATTCGTCTGGCAGAAGCATCAATTTTTTCAATTACAACGCTCATTTTCTGACCAGGCTGATAAATCTTCTTGATATTTGTACTTGCACTTATTCCTTCAAGCTCGCTTATATGTACAAGACCATCAATTCCTTTGGAAAGATTAACAAAAAGACCAAAATCAGCAACGCGGCTAATTTCGCCTTCAATTTTCTGACCAACAAAATGTGTTTTCATCACAGAATCCCAAGGATCTGCAATCAATTCCTTAAGACTTATGCTCACGCGTTCTGTATTCCAGTCGGCCTTGAGTACCTTTGCAGTGATTTTCTGTCCAACCTGAACAATATCACCCGCATTTGTAACACGCTCACGGGCCATTTCAGAAATAGGAAGCAGCACACGGAAGCCGTTTACATCAACAAAAGCACCAAACTTTTCAATTGATTCAACAGTTCCTTCTACAATTGCGCCTTCCTTAATAGTTTCTGCAAGCTTTTTAAGCGAATCAGCATATTCTTTTTCGCCAATCTGTCTGTTAGAAACAAGAACATCCTTGCCGTCATTTTTATATTCTGTGATGATGAACGAAAGGTGGCGGCCAACATAAGCAGAAGGTTCATCCCGCTTTTTGTAACCCATCTGTGAATAAGGACAGAAAGCCCTTGTAGAACCAATTTTAATCTGGAATCCGCCCTTAATTTCCGATTCAACATTACCTTCAACCGGAATACCGTTTTTATAGGCGTTCTCAAGCATTTCTTTATCAGCCTTGTCACCGGCAATCTTTGTAGTAAAGCGCATTTCGCCATGGAAATCGCCGGTAAAATAAACCTTGATTTTATCGCCTTCTTTTACAGAAACATTTCCTTCTTCATCAGCCAGCTCTTCACGGTCCAACACGCCTTCCGATTTAGCATTCAAATCCAAAAAAACGGTCGTGTCGGAAATAGCTACAATTTCAAGCTCTACAGCTTCCCCAATTTCAAATGTATTTTTCATATTTTCTTCCTTAAATAACTTATGCCTATATTATACAAAGAAAAGATAGATAAAGCTACTAGAGATGGAAAAAAAGAAGAATTAGGAGAACGTGGCTCTGCAAAATCTGAGAGTTTTGATGCTGTTCAAAAGCGAAACATGGTAAATCAATTTTATATCTTTCTATTGTCCATTTGATTTTAGACTGTGAAAAAACTTCGTTTTCTAATATACTATAAATACTGAAGGAGTTATTTATGTTAAAGAAACCTAGCATTCTTTTTGTTTTATTTACTTTAAGTACATTGGTTTTTGCAAAATCAATAAAAAAAGATTTTACAACAGGTGGTTTTATTGAACTTGATAAAGAATTCACTTCTGAAAGAAATATTATAACTAAAATAGAAAAGATTTCTGATAATAAAGCTTATGTAGAATGTTCTTCATTGGTTCTTCCTGCAAGCGGAAACAGTGTTGTAGGTGCACATACAGTTGTTGTTGGATATTACTTCACGGTTGGAGAAACTTATAAGCAAGGTAAGCTTGTAAAAATTGGAGAAAATATACTTACATTTGAATATGAAACAATTTATGAAAATCCCATATATCTTTTTGCATCTCCAGAAGACAAAAAAGTAGCTTTTTATTTTTATGATTTTGAAAGTTATGATTGGGATAAACTTATTATCGAAACTGGCAGCAAGTCAAAAGAAGTAAAACGAAATTCTACGAAACAAAATATTTATTCAGTAATTTTTGACAACCTTAACAATGGAGAAGAATACTTATTTACTTATTATGTGATAGATAAAAATGGTGAAAAAAGTGAGATTGATTACAAGAAAGCTACTCCAATAATTCAAGAAATAGTTACTAAAACTGGATTTTATTGTAATATTACAAATATAACTTGTCTTGAAAGGAACAGAACTCTTGTCTTTAAATGGCAGAATCCAGAAAAAACTGATTATGACAGTCTTATGGCTGAAATAAATGGCCGTACTTATAATATTGATAAGTCAGCAACTGAACTTATTGTAAACAATCTTTGTAATTCACAAAAATATGAAATTAAATTTTATTGTATAAAAGGAAAGGAAATTAGTAATCCTATATTTTATAGTGGTACACCAAAGTTTAAAAATACTATTTCTTTTTTTGTTGTAACTACAGGAAATAAAAAAGCACTTCTTACATGGCTAGAGGATTCTTATGAAGATTTTGATAATGTAATAATATCGATAGAAAAGAAGGCAGGATATAATAAAGGAAGCTGGTCTGATGATATAATCATTGGTACTTATACAATCCCAAAAGGAACTTTCTTTTATGAAGCTACAGGATTAGAAAATGGACAAGAATATAATTTTTATATAAAATTGGAAGATAATATTAAAAAAACTTCAGAAGAAATAGAAAACATAATTTACAATAGTAAGATACCTTCTTTTCCAAATTCTCTTAGCGATATTTCTACAAAAAGTTCAGAATATAGTATTGAGATTTCTTGGGACAATAGTACAAAAGATACATATAATGCAGTTGAAATTATTTCATCTAGTGGCGAAACACAAACAATCCCTTATCCTCAGAATAAAGCAACCTTTAATAATCTTAATCCAAATACAGAATATAATTTTTCTTTACGAATGATTGATGAGGAAAATTATAAATCTTTTCCTGCAAAAGTGCTTGGATTTACAAGCATAAAGAATAACATTAAAAATGCAAAAATAAAGAAAAATGAAAACTCTGTTACTGTAACTTGGGACGAATCTGCTCTTACACCATATGTTTATGAAATAAAAATCAGAGATGGTTTACACACTTATAAAGTAAAGAAAGGTGAATGTAAATATACTATTGATTATCCTACAGGTGGGACAATTCTTCTTTCAACTGTAACTGCTTCTGGTGATGAAAGCTATGCAATTAATGTAAATTATTGAGACCTTGATAGTATCGCATAATTCTTAATTTTGTAAAAGTTTAAATACATGAGCATTAAAATTATCGAATGATATTGTTTTCTCTGTTTCTTTTTGCACCAACTTTATATTTTCTAAATATTCTTTATCAGAGCAAACAACATATCTCCTTGCATTCCAAAACAATAATAAATCAACCTCAATAGAAAATAGTTCTGAAATATTATCTTTGCAAACATTTTTATTCATTGAATGAATTAAAAGTTTATTACTGGATATTGGGAATATAAGGTCTGTATTAAAAGATAATAATTTTATTAAATCACAATCTTTTATTAAAATAGGAATATCACAGCATATCTTATTGTTTACAGAATTAAATAAATACCAACGTCCATTATCTTCCGCTCTAAGATCAAAAATAAGAATCGGTAGTATAAAGCATCTGAAAAAATATCTATAATTCTTATCTTCAGCCAATTTCTTTTTTATATCTTCTTTGTTAAAAAAATTTAACCCATTCGTCATAATAATATTTCTTGTTTTGGAATAATCAAGATTATTAATTAGAAAATCTATATCTTTATCAATAATAGGAAGACGACATAAGAATAGTGCCAAAAATTGTTTTATACATACTAAAACTTCATTAGAAAATAATTCTTCCTCTGAAACTCCTTTCTTAACCTCATTAAAGAACAATGCAAATGAATTGTCAAAATGTGAATATATTTTTTCAATTATATCAGATTCCTTATCGTTATAAATTATTGTATTACGAAAATTTTCAAAAAAAACAGAATCTGGACTATAAAGATTTTTTTCTATTTTGGATTGATAGACTTTATACAAATAAAAAAGATTTTTTTCATTAGAAAACCCTTTAAGAAAATATTGTGGAATAAAATGGTGTCGTTTTGATATCTGTTCCATAAAAATAACTTTTCCTTTAGCTATCTAGTTTCGTGTTTATAAATTTCTATTAAAGCTCTTCTAATTAGTTCATTAATAAATTCTATTCGTGTTGCAATTAAAGTTTTATCATGTTCTACATCGTATCGAGTTAAAATTCCGAATAAAGAATAGGTTAAATTATTTCCATCTATTTGGTAAGTAAAAACTGGACCTCCACTCATACCATAAGGGAGAGGAAATCTTTGTCTTTCATTTGTACCAATATATGTTTTCTGCCTTGTAAATGATAAAGCTAATTCAAATTCTTTTACATCGATTTTTGGATTAAAATCCTTTGTTGTTATAAAAGTTTTTAATGCAGAATGCATTTTATTATTATAATATACCGATTTTGTTCCTGGATATCCTAAAAGAAAATATTTATTTTTATCTAAAGTTTTCTTTGTAATATCTAATTCAAATGGAACATAAAAATTCTTTAATTGTTCTTTTAGATAATAAAGACCTAAATCAATATTTTCTTGTTTCTTATAATACTTATATGGAATTGTTGATAAGTGTTCCATTGAATCTGCATAAAAAACATCATACGTTTCTGATAATACATGTTCTGCTGTGATAATAAAGAATTTTGACTCAACTTTTAAATAGAAACCTGTACCAAGTAATTTTATCTTTGATTCTTTTATTTTATAAATAGGTATAACAAATTTATGTATCTGATTCTCAATATTCTGCTCAATTAATGTAAAATCCTCTAGAGTCATATAAAATTCTTATAGTATAGGTTTATACTTAATTTCTGTTTTTACTATTCCGCAAAAGTTGGCCAGCCGTCTTCACCTACAATCCATTCCTTATAAGAAGTAGTTAAGTTATTTTCTGTTCTGTATGCATTCAAAACTTCACAAAGGGTTCCAGTATAAAGAAGAATTGTGTTATCTGTAGAGAAAACAGCACCACTTGATGAAGTAACAGCTCCAACGCTTGTTTTAAAATTTGCGTCACCTGGAGGGCAAGCAAAATTAGCTCCATTATTAGTAACATAAAAACAATTTGTTATTGAAGAAGTTCCTGAAATTTTCCCTACTATTCCACCAACTTCTGTTGTGTCAGAAGTTGAAATAACTATATTTGAAAAACAATTTATGATATTTCCTGAATGAGAAATACCAATAATTCCTCCTAAAGTATTCCTATTAGAAGAATTGTCTTCTAATAGACCTTTAGCATAACAATTCAATATATTTATAGTTTCTAAAGAAGGTGATGTCCCTCCCTGATAATAGCCACAAATTCCACCTGAATAGTATTTTTCTAAAGATGTATTACGAATTGTTCCAGAATAAGTACAATTTGTAATTATATTGTTATTAGTAATATGGCCCCTTAAAGAAATATATCCGCATATTCCACCAAGATATGACCCATTTGTTGCTTCAATATCCCCATCTGAATCACATTCTTTTATGGATATATCACATGAAGTCATATTATACATTGAGTTTTTAGCATCATAAAGAGTCATCTGTGAGCCTATAAAAGCAATTATACCACCTATATAAATAGTATGAGTACCGAAAAGTTTGCCAGAATTTTTTGAGTTTAAGATTGATATTTTTGTGCTATTTTTTAATTCAACATGATAACCTGCAGAAAGTTGTTCATCAAAAAAACAGACAATTCCACCAAGATAGTTTCCTTGTGAAGTTAGATTTGCTAAATTACTACAATTTTTTATTACAGCATCTTTAGAAATATTTCCAACTATACCACCACAAATAGAACCATTAGCTGTTATTTCACCATTATTTATACAACTATCTAGTGTAATACCATATTCTGTTATACCACCAACATTTTGCCCAATTAACGAACCATAATTTTCACAATTTTTAAATGTTATTCCTAATCCTGCAATGCCTCCTAAATTTCCTTTACTATTAATTAAAGAAGCTTTATTTACACAATTTCTAATTTCAGATTTTGAATAACCAATTATGGAACCAGTATAAGAAGCATTTGCAGAAATATAACCACTATCAATCGTTAAATTATTTGGTGCATTACCAATACCAAAAAGTCCAACATAATCTAAAGAATCATTATTGACGTATAATCCCTTAATTTTTTTTCCATTTCCATTAACAGTACCAGCAAAATTATGAGTAACATTTCCAATAGGTACCCAATTATTTAATGTATCGTCAATACCTGTAACAGTCTTACCATAGTTTAATTCTATGTCTGAACCAAGGATAAAATAAATTCCCGAATAAGTAGAATAATTATTTACCATATAAGCTAAATCTGCTAATTCCTGGGAATTCATTATGATATACGGCTCATCTTGAGTTCCTTTTCCTTCCCATGTTAATGTTGGAGCACTTGTTGGATAAGACCAAGACCAGTAGGTCTCTAAGTCTACCCATTTTGCATATACTGTTTTATTTGAAGTTATTACTGTATTAAAACTGTATTTTTGTGTTAATTCCGAATCTGTGAACCATCCCTTAAAGAACATTGTATCACTTTCCGGCTTAACAGGTTCTGATGCCTTTTCTCCATATACAACTGTCTGACTGGTAATCTGATTTCCATAATTATTCATATTAAAAGAAACCGAAGCTGTATTTCTTGCATAAAGATTTACATCTGTTGTTTTTGAATCATAAACCCAACCTGTAATAACATCACCTGAAAAATCAGATGTTTCATACCAACCTGTGAATGAAAGATTTGTTTCATCCATATTTTCTGATGTTGGAAGGGTAATACTTTGGCTCTTATTAAATGTTGCAGGAGCAACATAAGCTGCTTTAAAAGAAATACCATTCAAATGATAATTTATTGAATAAAGCTCATTAAACTCTGTGATTGATGATTCTGCACTACTTAAACACCCATTTGCAACACATATAAGATCACGCCACATTCCAATAGAATCTTCTACACCACTTTGGTAGAACTTAAATACTAAATAATATGAGCCTGATGAATAATTGTCTTTTGAATAACTTACGATATAATTACCTGTAGCATTTGTGGAAAAAGTAGTATATGTAGTAGTTGTGTTAGAAATTGGAGTAGATAAATTTTCTGTTGTATATAAAGCTGCAACAACAGAGGAAACTTTTTTATTAGTTGGGAATGAAACTGAAACAGATATATTTCCAAAACCTTCTGAATAATTCAATTCACTTACCTTAAATTCAAAGCTTAAAATGTTTGTTGAATCTGTAATGGTTTTGGTAATAGTATCTGAAGCTATTAATATATTATTTGAATAAGCTTCAAGAGTGAAAGACCAATCGCCATAATTTAAATATAAGGTTGCACTTTGAAGTTTAGAAAGTGAATTATAAGTCCAAACAGTTTCTTTTGAATTATAAGTTCCCTTTAATTTATATTCTGATGCAACATAACTAGCTGGCATAACTTGTCTGCTGCCATCAAAATTCAAACATATCTTAACAGCAGTAGATTCATCATCTAAAGAGGATTCTTGTAATTGTTTATTTTGTAAATTACAACTAAAAAATATAAACAAAGAGATTAAAAAAATTGAAAAAAAGTGTTTTTTGTTCATTTTGTTCATAATTGTTTCTCCTAATTTGTCACTCTTATTTGTATATAAGTAGATACAGTTTTACCATCACTTTCCCGTGCGGTAACTGTAATCAAATGATAGCCTTTTGTTATATTTGTTAAACTTAATTCATTTGTTGTAGATTCCATAACTTCATTATCTAAAATCCACGTATAAGAAGAATAATCGCTTGAAGTAGTCAAATTTATAACGTTTGATGAGTAAGAAGCTTCTATTGAAATAGCTTCGGTATCATTATTTAAGCTTAAAACTGTCACTTTGGAACTACTTTTTCCCTCTGTATTACTTTCTTCAGAACTAGAAGAGGATGATTCATTAATAACTCGAATTGTGCAGGTTGAAGAAATAATTTCCCCTTTATCATTACATGCTACTACGGAAATATAATGATAACCTTCTGACAGATTATTTAGAATTATAGAATTAGATTCATTTAATAATACGGTATCATCAACATACCAATTATATGAAGAATAACCGGTATCAACACTGAATGTATATTTTGTGGAATTAGCAGATATAGAAATAGGAAGTGATGTAATATCATTAGATAATAATATCGTTTCAATAGAACCTGTTGTTTTTTCTGTACTACTTTCACCAACTGTTTTTCTTATAGTAATTGAATTAGAATATGTATTGTCATTCTTTTTACAAATAACTGTGATTATGTGATAACCGACAGAAAAATATTTTTTTGTAAGAGAATTAGTTGTTTCTTCTTGTAATTCTTCATCTATTAACCAGGAATAAGAATCAAAACCTTCTGTTGCTGTGAAAATCATACTTCCATCATTAGTGGCAGTGGAAATTGAGAGATCATCAGTATCATTGATTAAAGGAATTACAGTAATATAAGTATTAGGTTGCTCGTCTGGGTTTTCTTCTTCTGTAGAAGATGAATATGCTGTATCCTTACGTCGTATATTACACTGTGCAGAATAACTAAAACCTGATTCATCAAAAGCAAATACAGTTATGTAATGATAGCCAGGTTCATTTATATCAATTGTAATAAGATTGCTATTGTCTGATAATACAATATCATCATAAATCCATTTATAAATCTTATAACCTTCAGAAGCAGATACTTTAACTTGATTTCCTTCAATACATTCAATATTTATTTGTATTTTACCTGTATCTTGGTTAAAAATGATTAATGATTCTGTTTTTCTTATCCATTTAGCATATATTGATATTTCACCGGTTGAATGAGCTTCGATTCCTGTTATTGTCTCCTTAAAATCAGAATCTTTAAACCAGCCGTCAAACTTATAATCTTCTCTAGATGGTTCATAAAAAGTTATTCCATTATTTTCAATATTATAACTTTTTGGATTCATAGAACTATTTGTGCCACCATTCAGAATATATGTTATTGAATATTCAATAATTTTCCATTTTGCATATAAGGTATAATCCTTTCTCTCTGAAGGTTTTATTTCTGAAATTTTAGTTCGGAATTGAGATTCTAAATACCAGCCTTCGAAATCATATCCTTTTCTTTCTGGATTTTCTAATTTTATTACGCTATCATCGGAATTATATTTTGAAGGGTTGGAATTACTATTTGTTCCACCATCTAATTCATAAGTAATAGTATAATTATCTTCCTTTATATCATCATATTTTTCTATACCGAGTTCTTGATTTAATTTCTTAAGATTTTTTTCATTATTAATTAAAAATGAACAACTTGCTAATAAAAAAAGAGAAGAAATAAGAATTATGAATTTAGCTATTCGTTTTATCATTAATTCCGTCCCTTAAAACAAAAATCCTAAATTGATACAAAATATATCAGTAGCACCACGTTCTTTAAAAAAATCAAATCGATAGTACAAACCAAGGACAGTTTTAGAAAAATGAATGTCTATACCGGTTTCAATATTGGCATTAAAACCTACTAGTGTACTATCTGCATTCCGTCCTTCAATTACTGGTATTGAACCTCCAGCTGCGACTTGTACATAAGGTTGAAATTTCCATACTGTAAAAGTTGTACCTAATAATGCTCCAAGTGATACAACAGAAAAATCATTATATTTTGAATTAAACTTTGAATCTATTGAATGAAATTGTGCAGATCCATATATACCAGAATAAAGATTTTTATATCCAAAGATTATTTGATTACTAAATCCCCAAATAAAACCATAAGGTCCAATTCCCCAGCCACCTGCGATATAATATCCATTTCTTCCATCTTGATTAAAGTTTTTATTTAATTTTTTCTCTTTATGTTTGGTTTGGTCTTTGTTATCTACCTCTTTATTATCTTCTTGAGAAGCTAAAGTTTCGGAAGAAAATTCAGAAATAGATTTTGTTTTATGTTTTGTAGTATCAATAATAGAATTATCTTTGGACAAATAGAAAATCTGTTTAGTTAAATATATGACAAATTGATTAGTAACTTCATCATATTGTATTGAAAAAATACCTTCTGAATAAAATGGAAATACGCCTGTACTTTCAAATTCTTCGATAGATTCAGGTGGAAATGCTTCAAATGAAACATTAATGTTTTTTCCTATTGGTAACGAACTGACTCTTAAAAATGGATAATCTGAAATATTAACTATTGGATGAATAAAAAAACAATCATCAATGATTTTATCTTCATTTGTGTATTCTCGTCTTGATTTATCAGTATCATAATTAAGAACATTTTTATTGCAATCAAAATATGAATAATTCTTTTTAGAAATCTCATCAATTATGGAATCCATTTTTGATTTTACAGAAAGCATTTCTTCTGTATTATTAACCACAAAATCATCTTCAACATTATTACATTCGATTTGGAAACGTTCTTTTATAGCTTCAATGTTCTTTTCTCGATATTCCAGGGCCATTGAGGTAGGTTCGCCATTTTCATCAAGTTCATCTGGCAACCATGGATAATTTCTAATCTCATCAATGGAAGTTTGTTCTTGCTCTTTGATTTCTTGTATTTTTAACTCTTTATCTTTTGAAGCTTCTTTGTATAAAATGTTATATTGCTCTTGAAGTGCGTAAAAAGTTTTTATATCTGAAATCAAAGGGTCTTCATTGTTATCAATAATTTGATTATTTTCTTCTAATAAAATTATATTATCTGAATCATTTTCATAAGATTTTATTTCATTTAATAGAGAAGAATCACCTGTTAATTCCGCAGTTTCGGCATAACAGGTTAGAGAAAAGAATAAAAATAATAAAAGAAATCTAAGAAATTTCATAATAGATTACAAAAATATAATAACATATAATCTAAAATCTATCAATTTTGGTAAAAATATCGTTATTTACTCTCCCTGGTACTTCTGTAGAACAAAGAAATGTTGATTTTTTGGTTGGCTTAGATTCCGTTTAAAAAGCTTTAATCTATCTATTCAATGATAATAAATACAATTATTTTTCCTCTAAAAGTCATTTTTTTATATAGATTTAGAGGAAAAATAATTGTAGACATTCTTCAACTGAAGATAAGATATTTCATTTTCTAACAATCAATACGAGTATTCAATGAGTATACTTTTACTTTCTCCCCATTTTGTAATATACTTTTGTATATGAGTTCTACTCCTTTAACAGACAGCTTAAACGAAGAACAGATTGCCGCCGTTACCGCTACCGAAGGCTTTATCCGTGTAATTGCTGGAGCCGGTTCTGGAAAAACGCGGGCGCTTACTCACAGGTTTGCCTATCTTGTAAACGATATTGGCGTGCTGCCTTCGAACATTCTGTGCGTAACTTTTACGAACAAGGCTGCAAACGAAATGCGCAGGCGAATAAGACAGCTTACCGGAGATAACGACACAGGCTACATCAGTACGTTCCACAGCTTTTGCGTTTCGGTTTTGCAGGAAGAAAGTTATGCTGTTCAATACCCAAAAAGTTTTTTAGTTCTCGATAATTCCGACATTGATGCAATGCTCCAGATTATTTACGAAGAGCGCGGCCTCACACTGCGACAGATGACCTTTTCCAATGCCCGGGATATGATTGAAATAAAAAAGCTGTTCAAGGAGCCCGAATATTACTGCGATATGATTCGGATGACGCTCGACGAGATTTACCAGAAATATATGAGCGCCACCAAAACCGACGACATCATCTTTTACGGCTACCTTTACCAGGAAAAAAAATGCTTTGCACTCGACTACAATGACTTAATTAAGTTTACGCTTTATATTTTTCAGACTGATGATGAAATCCGTCTTAAGTGGCAGCAGCGCCTTGAGTACATAATGATAGACGAGTTCCAGGATATTGACTTTATTCAGTACGAGCTGATGAAGGTACTCTGCGACTATCACAAAAATCTTTTTGTAGTTGGCGACCCAGACCAGACAATTTATACCTGGCGTGGTGCCGATGTGCGCTATCTTCTAAACTTTGACAAAGAGTTCCCCAATGTTCAGACAATAATGATGATGAAGAATTACCGTTCAACACCAGAAATTATAAACGTTGCAAACTCCCTCATCTCCCGCAATCTAAACCGCATTCCAAAAAATCTGATTGCAACCCTTCCTTCTGCCCAGCTGCCCCTTTACTTCCATGCAAAAACTTCGGAGGATGAAGCGGCCTTTATTGCAGATAAAATAAAGGAGCTGCTTGATTCGGGCTTTACTCATTCAGATATTGTCGTGATGTACAGAGCGCACTACATTTCGCGCACGGTAGAAGAAGTTTTCCAGAAAAAGCACTTGCCGTATACACTTTATTCGGGACTGCCATTTTTTGAGCGCGCAGAAATAAAGGATTCACTTTCGTACATGAGGATGATTGCCTACAAAGATGATTTATCTTTTATGAGGATTGTGAACAAGCCTAAACGAAACATTGGCGAGCGACGCATTAAGTTTTTAAAAGAATATGTTGCAGAAAACGGCACTTCCCTTTACGAAGCACTCAAGCTTACCTGCGACGATGAAATATTTGCAAACACCAAAGCAAAGGATTTTATTGCCCTTATAGAAAAGTATTCTGCCTCTTATTCGAAAATGCAGATTTCAGAAGTATTCAGTAAGCTTCAAAACGAAAGCGGTTATGAGCGTGCCCTGCGGACAGAAGGAAGCCAGGAACGACTGGACAATCTTGCAGAGCTCAAGCAGTCAATCTACGAATACGAAACTTCTTGCGGCGAAGAATGTACACTTGAAAATTATCTTTCCCACGTTGCACTTTATACAAACAGTGATTTAGGAATTACACGGGACGCAATCCGCTTTATGACTGTTCATACGGCAAAAGGTCTGGAGTTTCCGGTTGTATTCCTTTGCGGCATGAACGAAAATATGTTCCCAAGTAAAAAGGTTGATTCTCAGGCCGGAATGGAAGAAGAACGCCGCCTTGCTTTTGTTGCCTACACGAGAGCAGAAAAAATGCTTTATCTTACAGAATCGGAAGGTTCGGCCAGCGGTTACGGCTTCCGTTTTCCTTCCCGCTTTATATTCAATGTTGATAAAAAATACCTTGATTATGCGGTTGAACTGCCGGAAAGCTTAATTCAGGGCACAAAGGTTTTTATAGAAGAATCAGAAAACAAGCTGGCAAACGTTTTTGCTGGTGATATATTTGAAACCGGAAATAAAATTGTCCACGCAATACTGGGCAAAGGCACAATAGTTGACGTGGACATCACTAATCATTTTTATACCGTAAAGTTTGAGGAGCTTAACACAACCCGAAAGATGAGTTTCAAAGCCCCTCTGAAAAAAGTTTAAGCTTTTACCGGTACGCCGCAGCCAGGGTGATCATTTTCCCAGTTCTGTGCAACCTTCATTATCAGACTTTCACTGAACATTTTTCCTGCAAACTGCATACCAATCGGCATTCCGTCGGTACTTGTTTTTCCAGCAGGCACATTTACAGAAGGAATACGGGCTAGGTTTACAAAGGTTGTATACAAATCTGAAAGATACATTTCAAGCGGATTATCAACCTTTGAACCAAGGCGGAAAGCAGCGGTTGGACAAGTTGGACAAAGAATCAAATCATAGCTTTCAAAAATTGCAGCTACATCACGCTGGATTCTTGCACGAACTGTCATACCTTTTTTATAAGTATCGCCAGAGAACTGTTCAGAAAGAACATAGTTACCAATGATGATTCGGCGCTTAACCTCTGGGCCAAAGCCTTCGGAACGAGTATCTACATAAAGCTCATCGTAACCCTTCTGGTTATCTACACGGCGACCATAACGGATTCCATCAAAACGGCTGAGATTTGAAGCAGCCTCAGAAAGAGCAATTACATAATAACTTGCGATTGCGGCATCAAGAACAGGAATATCAACTTCTTCAACCTTAGCACCTTTCTTCTCAAACCAGGCACGAGTTTCTGCAAAGCATTTTACAACATCAGGGTCAGCACCTTCTGTTTTAAGGAACTGCTTTGGAATTGCAATTTTAAGCTTGGCAAAATCTGAATCACTAAGAGCCTGAAGATTTTTCAAAGCCTCTGAATCCGGGAGATCTGCTGAAGTATCATCAAAAGTATCTACACCGCACATAAGAGAAAGAGGCTCTGCAATATCAGCTGGAGTGTGGCCAAGAATACCAACCTGATCCAGACTTGAACCATAGGCTACAACACCCCATCGGCTCAGAACACCGTAAGTTGGCTTAAGTCCATAAATACCACAATAGCTTGCAGGAAGACGAACTGAACCACCAGTTTCTGTACCGAGTCCGAACAAAGCCTGGTTAGCGGCAACAGCGGCAGTTGAACCACCAGAAGAACCACCCGAAACAAACTCGCGGTTGATTGGATTTCTTGTTGGTCCATAGCAGGAATATTCTGTAGAAGAACCCATTGCAAACTCATCCTGATTACAACGGCCTACAGGAATTGCACCGGCTTTTTCCAGGCGGTCAACTACAGTTGCGTTGTAAGGTGCTACATAACCTTCAAGGATTTTTGAAGCACAGGTAAGGCGGTGACCTTTTGAGCTGATATTGTCCTTTAAGGCAAACGGAATACCGACAAGTGGTTTTTCTGCAAAAAGCTTATCCAATGCTGCCGCACCTGCTGCACGTGCATCTGCAATTTCTTTATCTGCTGCCTGTGCCATGACAATTGCATCATCATACATTTCAATAAATGCATTCAATGGAATTGCAGCAGATTTATCTTTATTAAAAGTATCTATTGATTCCTGAACCAGCTGTGCACTTGTTACGGTTCCGGCTTTCAAGGCTTTTCTTGTTTCGTCAATTGTATAGAACATATTAGGCACCCTCCCCCAAAACCTTAGGTACCTGGAAGTAGCCGTCCATAAAGTCTTTGCTAATTTTTTTAACATCGGTCATTTCAAGGCCGCCTTCAATTGTATCGTCGCGAAGTTTATCTGCCTCTGTGCGCGGATATGCATCGTAAGGATTTTCGCTGTCATCGTATTTAGAAAGAATGTCGAAATAGCCGACAATATCATCTACCTGCTTCTTCAAGGTTGCCATATCGGTGGCAGAAGGAGATAAACGAGATAAATAAAGCAGATTTTCAAGCGTCTGCTGATCAATTTGTTTGTGTTGTGTTGCCATGGCAAACATTATAGTGAAAAAATAAATGTTGGTCACTATATCAGGGCAAACGCGATATAAATACTTTTATTTAAAAAATGGCTCCCGGTCGAGTGACGATTTTTAGGTTAATTATTTATAATGCGTTTGCCCTTATTTCATAGATACTATCTTCATTTTTTCACTAAAATCTTTACAGTTGCTCGGTTATGATTTACAGTATTTATATGAAGAAGATTATTTGTTTTACAGTTTTACTTTTATTAACGATGATTGCTTTTGCTGAGGGCACAAAATCCGCTGGTTCGGCTGATGATTATGCGCTCACTTTTTTTAAGAAGCTCAATAAAACGCAGGAAAAGTTAACTTATATGCACAAAAAGGGAAATCTTGCGAAGGTGGGGACGGAAACTGTAAATGGGAATATTTCGGGGACGCTTTTTTATGATGTGAAGATTAAGGGGATGGGGGCTGTTGTTACGCTCAGGTATACTGATTTTTGTGATGAAGAAGGATGGGTTTACGACGGCGAAGTTCTTACTTATTCAAATATGTCGCAGGACGGGCATTTTGAAGGAACAATAAAAGTCAGCGGAATTGAACCTGCCGAAATCAGCTATGATAAAGTGATTATGAAAAACGGTGCCCCGGGAGATGGATTTTATACAGTAAGTTTTCCAGACCGGCAAGGTACACCGGCAAAGGTTGATTATTCGGTTTATTTGAAATCTAAGAAATAATTTTCTTCGGAAGCTCACGAAGGATTTTCTTTGGAAGGATTTTTCTCCTTTTTTTTTGAAGTATTGCTGATTATAATTCCGCCGAGCACAAGTGCAATTCCAAGAACAACGCTCCAGGACATTTTTTCATGAAACCAGATTATTCCGTTTAAAGTTGCAACAACCGGTTCAACAGAAGCAATAATGGAAGCCTGTCCGTTTTCTACAGATTTTAGGCCCAGAGTATAAGTTATGTACGGGATCACTGTGGAAACTAAAACAAAGGCAATTGCAAGAAAAACACTGCCCGCCGATTCTGTAACCGCCGCAGCAACATTACCCGGCTTTGCAAAAAACACTGTTGCAACTGTTGCAAATACAAAAGTGTAAAAGCTGATTGTATACGATTCGTAACCGCGCTCAATTGCGTATCGGCTGAAAATTGAATAAAGCGCATAACCAAGACCGGCACCTAAACCAATCATAAGCTTTGTAAAAGTCAAACGCTCTACTCCATTTCCGCCAAAAAGGCCCGTTACAAAAATGAGCCCTGTAAAAGAAAGAACAAGCGCAATCACTTTTTTTATGGTTAGCCGTTCTTTAAAACAGACTGCGGAAATCAGCATAACAAAAGCGGGAGCTGTATAAAGAAGAATTGCTGCCACCGAAAGCGAGGTAATCGTAATCTCTTTAAAATAACAGAGATTAAAAAACACAATGCTCAAAAGTCCGGTTCCTGCAAAACACCATAAATCGCGCAAACGGATGCGGAAAAGTTTTTTATCCTTTATCAAAAGAACAACGGCCATAATAACAGAAGTAAGCACGGCACGAAGAAAAACAATATCCCAGGAGGTAAGGCCTTTTTCATTGAGCGGGCGCACGAACAGTCCCATGCAGCCCCACAAGATTCCCGCAAGCAGAATTAAAAACTTCATTTATTTTGCCGTACCCGGTATTGCGTTTACGCCGTCACACTTTTCAATTGTGTTGATTGAACCGTCATCATTATATTTAAACTCGGCAACACAAACACTGCGGTGAAAAAGGCTGCCGCCAGGAAGCTGACCTGTATGATAGAAAAGATAAGAGTGGCCCTTAAAATCTGCAATGCCCGGATGATTTGTAAAAACGCCGTCCTTGTCTATCATAAGAACACCGCCGTACACCCACGGACCGGTTGGAGATTTTGAAGTTGAATACGCAAGATGTTCAATATTTTTACCTTCTGCAAATGCGGCATAAACCATATAGTAAAGACCGTTGCGCTTATAGAACCATGGACCTTCGCCGTAAGAGGTTCCGGTATCGTGGCTGCCCTTTGCAAAAGATTCAACTGTCATCGGGATTTTTACAACACCAACTTTTTTGTTGTAAGAAATCATATCTTCGTTTAAGAGCACATAACGCAGTTCAGGATTTCCAAAATAAAGATAAGCCTGTCCGTCATCATCAATATAAACTGTAGGGTCAATGTCGTTCCAGTCGCCTTCGTTTACAAGCGGGTAACCCAAATCTTTAAACGGACCAGCTGGATTATCAGAAACGCCAACTGCAATTGCCATGCCGCCATTTTTCTTGTGAACAGGGCAATACAAATAAAACTTGCCGTTGCGCTCAATTGCCTGTGGAGCCCAGGCCCTGTCATCTGCCCAGGAAATGTCATCAAGCGAAAAGATTTTTCCGTGGTCGGTCCAGTTCACCATATCCTTTGTAGAAAAACAGCGCCAGTCTTTCATTGTATAAAAATTGTTGATGAGCTGGTCTTCATCGTGTGTTGTGTAAAGATAAAGTGTGTCGCCGTAAACCATTGGTGCCGGATCTGCTGTATAAATATTCTTGATAATCGGATTTGTATGAAAAGTTTTTTCTTCCATGTTAGTTTTACCTGCCTTGTTTTGTTGTGTACTTTTTGACTGTGCATTTTTCTGTTGCGCAAAACCTGTCTGCATAAAAAGCATCAGTGTTGAGAATATTATCATAAATCTGAGTAAAAGAAAATTGCGTTTCATATTGGGAGTATAGCAAACAATAAATTAGACTTCTACACATTTCTTGAATATATTTGTTATATAACAAAATCGTTTGTAAATATAGGATAAACATATTAGCGGAGGATTGATGAACCAGACTGTTTTTGAAAATCTGACTCTTGATGAAGAACGGGCGCTTTATGGTATTAACAGTGCAATTGTAAGGAATTGCCGTTTTGACGGACCTGCTGACGGGGAATCGGCAATGAAGGAAGCACGGAATATTGAAGTTGAAGCCTGCTATATGAATCTCCGCTATCCCTTCTGGCATGTGGAAAATGCTAAAATTACAAAGTGTACGCTTACCGATAAATGCAGGGCCGCTTTGTGGTACGATAAAAATATTGTGATTGAAAACTGCGAGCTTGGCGGAATAAAGGCCCTGCGTGAATGTGAAAATATTACGCTTAAGGATTCTACGGTTAATTCCCCGGAGTTTATCTGGAAATGCCGGAATATGATAATTGATAACGTTACGGTTGAGCAGTCGGAGTACCCTTTTTTTGAAGTTTATGGCGCAAAAATCAACGGACTTAAACTTAAAGGTAAGTACTCTTTCCAGTATGATGAAGATATTGAAATAACCGACTCTGAGCTTGATACAAAGGATGCGTTCTGGCACACAAAAAATGTTACGGTCCGCAACAGTGTAATCAAAAGTGAATATCTTGGCTGGTATTCAGAAAACCTTAAGCTAATAAACTGCCGAATTGTTGGAACACAGCCGTTCTGTTACTGTAAAAATCTTGTTCTTGAAAACTGCACAATGGAAAACTGCAACCTTTCTTTTGAGCGCTCAACCGTAACAGCCACAGTTACCGGTAAAATTGACAGTGTGAAAAATCCTCTTGGTGGAAAAATTATTGCCAGCGAAATTGGAGAAGTGATTTTAGAAAAAGAAATCGTTGGCAATAATAAAACAGAAATAATTATATCGTAAGCTTTTGAAAATCCCCCAAAAAGATTAAAGCCTTCCTCAGCAGCTTTTACTCAGCACCGCCGATTATATTTCTTGCGCGTTCCAAAGCAGAGTTTATGTTATCGTAAATATTTTCGCGTCCAAGCTTGTCGGCCATGCCGGTTTTTTCCAGAAGAAGATACGGCTGTGTGTGGATTCCGCTGATTACGATTTTTATACCTTTACGGTCAAAGGCAGCCTTTGCCTGCTCAAGGGCTTTGATTCCGCCGGCATCTATATAAATTGTGTTGCGCATCCTCAGAATTAAAACCTTGCAGTTTGCCTGAGCGCGTTCTGTTGCAAGCTCAAACTTTCTTACCGTTCCAAAGAATAAAGGACCTTCAATTTCGTAAACAAAGCACTCTTTTGGAATATCAAGATTTTCAGCCGGCTGGTCACTTCTAATTCCACCAGTAAGAACTTCGCGTGCATTCTGAACTTCGCTCAAATCAATCATTTTCTTGATAAAGAAGAAAGCTGCAAAACCAAGACCAACTTCAATTGCTACCGTCAAATCAACGAATACCGTAATAAAGAAGGTAACAAGGAAAACACAAATGTCAGATTTCTGTCCTTTTAATAAAGCTTTAATTGCAGAAAAGCCAGCCATGTTCCAGGCAACATTTATTAGAACAGCAGCAAGTGCCGGCATTGGAATAAACGAAGCATATTTTCCTGCAAAAAGAAGGATGAGCAAAAGAGTGAGCGCATGAACAATTCCTGCTACAGGAGTTCGGCCGCCATTTTTAATGTTGGTTGCGGTTCGGGCAATTGCGCCGGTCGCAGGAATGCCCTGGAAAAGAGGGCTTGCAATATTTGCAATTCCCTGAGCAATCAGTTCCATGTTTGAATCGTGCTTTGTTCCAATCATACCATCTGCAACAACTGCACTAAGAAGCGATTCAATTGCGGCAAGAACAGCAATGGAAATGGCAGTTGGGAAAAGGCTTGTGATTGTCTTTATACTGAAGTCCGGGAGCTGAGGAGCCGGTAACGTGGTTGGTATAACAAAATGTTCAGCGCCGCTTGCAAACCTTCCGATTGTGTCGGCATGAAGATTGCAGTATTTTTCAAGAATAAGATTTACAACTGTTGCAAGAATTATTACAACAAACGAACCCGGGATTTTCTTAATGAACTTTGACCAGATGAAAATAAAGGCAAGACAAACAGCGGCCATAATAAACGAATACCAGTTTACGGTTGCGGCACTCTTAATGTACACAATCATCTTTGGTAAAAAGTCACCCGGCATTTTTGAATACTCTTCTCCAAGAATTTTCATTGGTGTTGAAAAATCATAAGAGAGACCAAAGAAGTCGCCAAGCTGACCGAATGCAATTGTTACTGCGATACCAGCGGTAAAGCCTGTTACAATTGTGTATGGAATAAATTTAACAAGGCCTCCCATCTTAAAAATACCGAGGAAAATCAGAATGATTCCGGCCATGAGCGTTGCAGTGGCAAGTCCGCTTACACCATACTGGGCAACAACTGAATAAACAATAACGGCAAAAGCACCTGTTGGTCCGCCAATCTGAACGCGGCTTCCTCCAAATGCACTGATGCAGAAGCCTGCAATTATGGCAGTATAAAGTCCTGCAGAAGGATTAACCCCTGAAGCAATGGCAAACGCAATTGCAAGCGGTAAAGCAACAATTCCTACTATAATACCTGCGATTAAATCGCTGAAAAATTGTTTTGAATTGTAAGTTTTAAATGTATTTAAAATTTCTGGTTTCATAAGCAGCCATTATAATGAGGTTTGAGAAGATAGAAAAGTGGGTTAATAACAGGCTTTTATAAACTTAACTCTTTATAGATTTTTTCAATCACGGGGGATTTGTGATTTATGTAGGCGTCGATATCATGCGGGTAAAGTCTGGCGGCTTCTTCTTTTATGTGACTGTATTCCTGTACGGCCTGAGGATGAGTGCGGAGATAGTCTCTGAAGGCAAGATGACGTTTAAGCTCGAGGGAAGATTCGGGGCAGACATACAGGTGATGTTCTTTTAAATGAGTTTTGCCTTCGTAGTAAAAGGCTTCGCGGCCTGGGATGCCAAGATTGCCTTCGTGAATGTAGCCGATTGTGGCGAGCTTTTCTATTGCAGTGGAAACCTCATCATCTTTTACAACAACATCAATGTCGATAATCGGTTTTGCAGAAAGACCTTTTATAGAGGTGCTGCCAACATGTTCAATACGCAGGGCTGTTTTTCCAAGGGCTGACTGGAGCTCTGATTCTATCTGTGCAAAGTTCTGTTCCCAGGTTTTATCATAAGGCTGAACTATAATATTCCTAACTGGCATTTTTCCGTTCCTAATTTTCTATTATATCATACCTATTAATTAAATGAAAACTTCATTTACATATAAAAAATAAGATGATATTATCAAAAATAAATCTGAAAAAAAGGATAATTAAAATGGCAGACGATTTGACTTCCAAAGAATATACACCACAAGAGCTTAAAGACGCTTTTGTAAAAATGTACGGCGGAAACGAAGCAGAAGTACGGCTCTACTCTTCTCCGGCCAGAATCAATATTATTGGTGAGCACATAGACTACAACGGTGGCAAGGTTTTTCCGGCAAGCATAAACCGTTATCTTTACATTGCAATCCGCAAACGAAACGACTCTAAGATTTTTTATAATGATATAAGATTTCCGGGCAGCTACGAGTTTGATGTGAACCAGACCTTTGTTTACGACAAGGCAAACGATTATGCAAATTATTTGAACGGAATATTGCAGCAGTTAAAAGGCCGCGGCTTTAAGTTTGAGTGTGGCTTTGAAATACTTATGGCTTCCAACATTCCTGCAGGTGGCGGCATTTCATCATCTTCTGCGCTGGAATGCGGCTTTGCGTTTGCAGTGATTGACACCTTTAGTTTCAGCCTGGACCGCATTGAAATTGCAAAGCTCGGCCAGATGAGTGAGCACAATTTTATGAACGTTAAGTGCGGAATTATGGACCAGTTTATAATTGCAACCGGTAAGAAAAATTATGCGGAGCTTTTAGACTGCAACACACTTGATTATGAATATGTTCCGCTTGAGCTTGGCGATTACAGATTTGTTGTTATGAATACCAACAAGGTTCGTAAATTGGCTGATTCAAAATATAACGAAAGGCGCGGACAGTGCGAACAGGCTTTAAAAATCCTTCAGGATAATGATGTAAAAGCCGGCGGTTCAAAGCTTTCTGCACTTTGCGAACTGACTCCCGCTGAATGGGAAAAATGCGCCAGCCTTGTTGCCGACCCGGTTTTGAAAAAACGCGCCACCCATTGTATTGCAGAAAACCAGCGCGTAATTGATGCCGCTGCAACACTTAAAGCCGGCAACCTTGAAAAGCTCGGACAGCTTTTAAATGCAAGCCACAAATCATTAAAAGAAGATTACGAAGTAACAGGAATAGAACTGGACACCCTTGCCGAAGTTTCCCAGAAACAGGAAGGCTGCCTTGGTGCCCGCATGACTGGTGCCGGTTTTGGCGGCTGCGCAATTGCACTAGTTCACAAAGATAAAATCGATACCTTTATTGAAAACGTTCAGAACGCCTATGTAAAAGCAATCGGTTACAAAGCAGGCTTTTTTGTGTGTGAAACTGGGGATGGAGTTAGTCTTTTATGATTTTGCATTATTGTCCGTCATACAAAGGATTTGTTTACAGCAATTTAGAAACAATAAAGTTCAACGAAAAAATAGTTGATACATCGGGGCTTATTGAAATTATCCGGCTTCATGCAGGATTAAAGGCAGATAAAAAAGAAGGAATTGAACGAACCCTTGATTACTACAAGGCAATGAAATGTTATATGGAAAAAAATCCCGGTAACGTTTTAGAAGCTTCATTTGAAATTGACGGATTAAGTGTTGCAAAAGAATGTCTTAAATGGCGCGACACACTTTGTTTTGCAGGCTGGAATAAAACCTTAAAGGTTCCGGGCCGCATGGAAGTGCTTGCCGGAGTGGAAGAATATTTTGCCGACAGTTCAACGGGTGAAGATTTAGTCAGCCTGATTGACGAGGTAAAAGCCGGATGTCTTCTGCCGGCTGATCTTGAAATTATAACTCCAACAGATTATAAGCTTTTTTCTCCACTGGAAGTTGATTTACTGGAGGTCTTAATTGCACGCGGAGTTTGTGTAAAAACTTTAAGCATACCTGAACATTCCGCAAACACACTTTCTTCTATTATAAAGCTTTTTGATTCAACTGAAAAAGAAGCAGTTAAAATTACAAAGGACGAAACTTTTAAAATCCTGCACTTTGAAGAACAGGATGAAGCCTGCAGATATTTAAGTCTTCTTCCGCCGGATTCTTATGATGTATGGATTAATTCAGATAATAAGGCTCTTGATAACTGGCTTTTTCTGCAGGGCAAACCTGCAGGTGGTTCAACTATAAAAGGCGGACTGCCACAGATTACACAAATACTTCCAATAGGCTTAGGCATTTTTGCAGCTCCCCTGAATCTTAAAAACCTTATTGAATGGCTGAACATTCCGCTCAGTCCGTTTCCACTTAATTTCAGAAGCCGACTGAAGGAAAAGCTTACCAGAGAAGGCGGTTATTATAACAAGGAATGTAAAGAGATTATAGATAAGTTTATTGGCGACGGAAAAGACGAAGCAGAACAGAAAAAACGCAGTGAACTTATAAAACACTTTCTTCCTGATATAAACACTCCAGCCTCTTTTTCAGAAGAAAAAATAGAAGTTGAACGAATTAAAAACTTTGTAAACGACCTTTATTCCTGGTGCGGTTCAGAAATGCCATTCATTCAAAATCAGATGCAGAAAACTCAACTGCAGATAGTAAGAAATGAATGTACCACTGTTCTTAATATGCTGGAAGATTATTCTGAAAAACAAATTGACTTTTCTTTTCTTATGACCTTTGTAACAAATCTTAAGGATGATGTTGATTTAGTTCAGTACGAAGCTCAGTGCGGCAGCAGGACAATAATCAAAAATCCGGGAAACATTACGTCTCCTGTTAAAAACCTTATCTGGTGTGATTTTTACAATGAACCGGATGAAAACCTGAAATACGATTTTCTTCTTCCCGGCGAAAGAGAAGCATTTGAAAAAAGTTTAAAGCTGTGGAATAGAAATACAGAACGTGAATACAACAATCAGCTGAAGCGGCTTCCATTCTTACTTGCAGAAAAAATCACTCTTGTAATAATTGATAAAAAAGTCACAGAGAATGTTCAAAAGCATCCTGTTTTTATTCAGCTGGAAAACAAGGTTAAAAACATAAAAGATTTTATAATCACTCCGGATGTTAATGAAGAAAACAAAGGACTTTTACAGGAAGCTTCAATTATAAATAACAGGATGGACCCCGAAGCAGAAGGAATTGAGATTTCAAACGGAGCACTCATAAAATGGCCGGATCATGAAAGTGCTTCTTCATTAGAAGAACTGATTTACAATCCTTTTGATTATGCATTTAATTATCTTGCAAACATCAAGAGTCTTGGGAATGAATCTTTACCGCTTTGCAAAACCTCTTATGGTACTGTTGCACATGGTGTAATTGAAACGCTGTTTAACAGATACAATGATATTGAAGGCAGCGGAACTGCAGGGTTTATAAAAGAAAACATTAAGAATAATTTTGATAAAGCCTTTACAGATATGGTAAATGCTAAAGGTGCCGTTCTTTTACTCAAGGAAAATATTTCGAATCTGGAAAATTACAAGATTAAGGTACGCAAATGCGTAAATGCACTTGTAAAGGTTCTGGAAGATAATCATCTGCATGTAGTTGCCTGCGAACCTGAGCTGATAAAGGAAAATATGGGATTTGAAGGTGATATAAAAATAAAAGGCTTTGTAGATATGCTTCTTGCAGACGAAGATAATGTTCCCGTAATATTTGACTTTAAGTGGACTTCAAAACCGGATGATTATAAAAAGAAAATTAAAGAAAACAAATCTATTCAGCTGGAGCTTTATAAATCTCTTATAGAAGGATTTGAAGAATTAAAAAAGAATACAAAGGCTAAAGCTGTTGCTTATATTATTCTGCCAGATGTTATTATTTTTTCAAAGGAAAGCTTTATTGGGGAAAACGCAATAAAAGTAACGGTTGACAACAACGAAGACTTACTTCCAGAAATCAAAAATTCATACAAATACAGACGTGAACAAATATCACGCGGCTTTATAGAAGAAGCAACGAAAATGGGACCAGATAAGATTACTTATCAGAATGCAGTTGAAAATAAAAATCTTATTCCTCTGAAATTCGAAGCTAAGAAAAAAGAGAAAAACAATTTTTCAAAATATGAATTATTCAAAGGCAAAAAATAGGGGACATAAATGAAGAATATTACATATATAAGTGCAAGTGCAGGAAGCGGAAAAACTTATACACTTACAGAAAGATTAAAGGATGTGATTCTTAATGGTGAAGCAGCCCCCGAACAGATAATTTTGACAACCTTTACAAAAGCGGCAGCCGGAGAGTTTCTGGAAAGAGCAAAGGCCAGGTTTTATCAGGAAGGAAAAATAAACGAAGCAAATCAACTGAACCAGGCTTTAATTGGAACCGTGGACAGTATTTCAAATACGTTTGTTAACAGGTACTGGTATCTGCTTGGAATCAGTCCAAACCTGAATGTAATCAGTAAAGAGGATGAAAAGCTTTTTGTTTCAGAAAGCCTTGCAAATCTTCCATCAGAAGAACAGATCAATTTTTTTCAGAACTTTGCAGAAACCTTTGAATTAGAAGAACCACGCTCCAATACTATTGATTACAATTTCTGGAAAAACGACTTAAAAAAAATATTGAATGAAGCCGGCAGCTTTACAATAAATGATTTTACAGAAAGTCGCAGCGCAAGTATAAAAATGGTTGAAAGCGTAACTCAGAGTTTTGCCAGCCTGAATTATGACAGAGATATGTTAATGTCAAAGCTTGGTGAGGTTGAAGCTGTTATTAAAAATAAAAACGCTAAACAACCTTCTGATACAGGAAATAAACGTCTTGAGCTTATTGATAAGGTAAAACGAATAATTGCAGAGCCCGATTCAACCGATTTGGAAATTGGTTTTACGCTTTATAAAATGACATCGAACGGCGGTTTTAAAAAATACAAAACCGTTGCAGAAGAATGTGCAGCTTATCAGGACCTTGCTCTTGAAGCAGAAAAGGTTTGGGTTTGCACAGAAGTTCGAAATCTTCAGCTCACTTTTATTGAACACATTTTTGAACTTGCGGAACGCTGGCAGAGTGAGTACATCAGATATAAAAAAGAGCGCCATATAATAGACTATATTGATATGGAAAAATATTTTCTTGAACTCATAACTGAAGACGAATACAAATCGGTTCAGGAAGATATTTCCAGAACGTATAAGTTTCTTTTTGTAGATGAGTTCCAGGATTGTTCACCAACGCAAATTAAAATATTCGACCGGCTGAGTGATTTAGTTGAACATACTGTCTGGGTTGGAGACTACAAGCAGGCAATTTATAATTTCCGCGGTTCAGATACGGAATTAGTTAAGGCGGTTGCAGATAAGGTTCAGAAAATAAACGGTAAACAAAATGAAACTCTTGGAACCAGTTATCGTTCCTGGCCGCCTGTTGTTAAATTTTGCAATAAGGTTTTTGAACCGGCCTTCAGCGATATTCTGTCAAAGGAAGAAGTTCATCTGGAGCCTTGCGAAAAACGAAAAGCGGAATATGAAGAAAATAAAAAACCGTGTCTCAAAGCCTGGCCTATTGATGACCTGGATAGAGGAAAGATTTCCCCTAAAAAAATTGCGAAGCAGGTTGCAGCAAATATTGCAAGGATGATAAAGGATGAAAAAATACTTCCTAAGGATATTGCCGTTCTTGCACACGATAATGACGAGCTGGAACCTGTTTCCACTGAACTTAAGAAATATAATATTCCGGTACTTCTTGGAGACAAAGAATATAAAGATGAAGATTCTATTGTTTTATTAAAGGCTCTTCTTAATCTTGTTGCAAACCCTGACGATACAGCTGCACGTTCAACAATTGCATATCTTACTCTGGAAGGTTATGGCCCCGCAAAAATACTGGATACAAGATTCGAAGAACGCTCAAAGAATAAAAAAGACTGGGAGTTCCTGGAAGATATCCCGCTTATTAAAAAATTACTTTCTAAAAAAGAAGAATATAAATCGCTTGGTATTGCAGCTCTTGTTGAAAATCTTATTATTGAAATGGATTTATACAATGTAATTAAAGGCTGGCAGAATAATGACAGTTGTGTAAACAATCTTCATACGGCAATAAGTATTGCACAGGCTTATGAAGAACATTGTATTCAAATGAGTTTGCCGTGTACTATTTATGGCTACCTTGATTATCTTTCAAACACAGAAGAAAAATCGGCAGGCAGTAATGATGGCGTGCAGCTGTTTACTTTCCATAAATCAAAGGGACTGGAAAGAAAGAATGTTATTCTGCTGAGTCTTGGTGAAGATATTCTGGAGCCAAAACTGATGCTTAAACGTAATTATTATGGAGTGCACACTTACCATAAAGTTTCCCCTACCCCGGAAAATCTGGATCCTCCAATGATAATAAGAATGCTGCCATGGATTTTTGGGCAAAAAAGTATACCGGAAATAATTGAAAGACGTGCTTCAGAAAATGAGATGTATTCAGAAATAACAACGAAGTTAATTCAGGAAGAAAAGCGTTTGATGTATGTTGCCATGACACGTCCTATTGAATGCCTTATTCTTACTGTGGGTAACAATAACGGATTGCAGCGTTTAAGCAAAATCGGGTTCCCGGTAGATGAGCAGATTTCGCTGGACGGGGCTGCCGACATTTTCCAGACTGGTATGAAGTTCATTATAGAAAATGTTGCTGATGTGGGCGACTGGAAATACAGGGCACCAGATAACACTATAATAAAGCTTTATAACGAAAAGCAGGAATACAGGCTGCGGGATGTAAAATCGAGCGAATGTAAAACTGAAAAACCGGTTACTGCAAAAATCATTTTTGATGCAGAAAAACGAATTACCGTGAATGCTCCTGAAAACCAGATGAATGCTGTGGGAACCTGCCTTCATGATATTTTCTGTGTTCTGGAATACAAAAAAAACGAAGGCTTTGTAAATCAGATTATTAAAAATCACAATATGGAAAAGGCTCTTCCTGCTGCCGGAGAAATAATTGAAGCCTGGAATAATCTGGAACAATTTCTTGTACAAAAGTTTGGAGCAAGGATTAATTCTTACCACGAGCTGCCGTTTATTCAGCAGTACGAAGGTCAGATTATAACAGGCATAATAGACCTTGTGTGGGAAACAAAAGATGGCGTTGTACTTATTGATTACAAGTCGTATCCGGGAAAAAAGAATGATGTTATAAATCCGCAGCACAAACATTTTGCAGGTATTTATGCAGGACAGTTTGAATGTTATGAACGGGCTCTCTGCGCTGCCGGAAAAAAAGTGCTTTCAAAAATGGTCTATTATCATGTGCTAGGAATTGGAGTTGAATTGCATTATAATTAATTCATGGCACACGTAACTGATGAAGACATTAAACGACTTTTAAAAATTAAAGATGCAGATTTTGGTTTTTTTATTCTGGCCACTCACTCTTTAATGGAGCGGGCACTTAAAGATGATTATAATCCGGATTTATATTTTGGAGAGTTAATTGGAGCATATCTTGATAACTTTAAGGAAAAGTATGGAACTCCTCAATATCAGGGAGCTTCGTTTTATAATTTTCCAAAAGATAAACAAAATATTTTTAATGAATTGAAGGGAATCCCTGAAACTCATAATTTCGCAAACACTGTAAGACATGTATTTGCAATTGGTGATGAAGATAAGGCTAAACAGACAATATCCCACTTTATTGCCTTTGCCAAAGCACAGGGATGGTACAATCTTATTTCAATAAAACAGCTGGAAAAAGATTTAGAGGACTGGAAGACTCATGACGGTTACCAGAGTCCGGAGCTCAAAAAAGCCATTGCCGAGATTTCACGGTTAAAATCAGAAAATCAAAATCTTGCACAGAAGGCGAATGAACTTACCAATCTGCAGAATCAGCTGGCTACAATTTCTGCACGTGAAAAAGCCGTAAGATCTGAGCTTTTAGAAAAAGAAGCAAGCCTTTCTAAAAAAGATGAAAAGCTTAACTCTATCCGTCAGAAAGCCAACGAGCAGTATATGCAGTTCAGAAAGGAGAAGGAAGAAATCCTTGCAAAAATTAAAGACTACGAGCAGACAAAGCAATACCTTGAAGTGCTGGAGCAGGTTGCCTTTTACACAAAAACCCGCCACGACTACGAGCAGTCTATTATTTCTTTGAGCCGCGAGCAGGCTGATGTTTTGAATCAGATTAATCTGAATAAAGACTTTCTTATAAAAGGTGCGGCAGGAACCGGTAAATCGTTTGTGCTTATAAGAACTCTGGAAAAAGCAATGAAGGAATTAAGCGGTGAACTCAGCTTTGAAGAAAATCAGAACCATTTCCGTCTGCTAACTTATACCAAGAGTCTTGTAAAATATAATCAGTATGTAACAAAGATTTTAAATACGCAGGTACCGGAAGAATCAATTACTACTGCCGATTCGTTTCTGGCTTCTCTGCTTAAAGCTTTTTTCCCGAGAAAGAAGCTTGGTTACAAATACGACGATTTCCCTGAAGAGATTTTTGATAATGCAGATTTTAAAGGACAGGAGATTTTTACAGAGGCTCAAAACTTTATCTGGGCAAATTGCATTACAAGGGCTCAGTATGTTGATGAGGTTTGTGATCGCGAAGGAATGAAGTTTCCGCTGAAAAAATCAGAGCGCGTTGCAATGTGGAACGCTCTGGAAGCAGTTGAAGCAAAACTTGAAAAACATAACTGCTGGCCAAGAAATTATATGGCAAAGAAAATTGCAGAACATCTGGATGCGGGCGGACCTGATGTAGAACAGATTATGGCTGAATACAGTTTTGTAGACGAGGCTCAGGATCTGCCACCTGTAATTCTTTCTGTAATTAAAAAATCAACAAAGCGGGCTGTATTCCTTGCGGGCGACAGTGACCAGTCAATTTATACAAAGGGCTTTAACTGGAACCGTTCCGGAATTGACATTCAGGGGCGAACAAAAATCCTTAAAACTAATTTCCGCAACACAGCTCAGATTCACGAATATGCAGAAAAATATCGCAGCAGCTTTACACATAAGGACACTACAACCATGCCGGATGCATACCGCCCTGGTCCACCGGTTGAACAGATTGTTGCCAGAAACAACGAGGATTTGCAAAATCAGATTGTAGAACAGGTAAGACTTTTGATGAACGCACTGAACTATGCAGAAGAAAATATCTGTATAATTGCAAACACTAAAGACAAGCTAAAAGGCATGAAAGATATTCTTGATAAAAAGCTTGGTATTGAAGCAAACATAATAGAAGATTATTTTGACTTTGAAAGTGTTGGCGGTATAAGGCTTTGCACAATGCAGAATTGCAAGGGTCTTGATTTTCCTGTTGTTCTGTTTATTGCGGATCACAGGGTACGGGGTGCGGAAGAAAGTTCTGTTTATGATGAAGAAACCTTTATGTCGCAGCAGTACAATATGGTCTACGTTGCCCTAACCCGCGCAATGGAAATGCTTTATGTTTACACTCTGCAGACAAGCCAGTTTGAACCGTTCAAAAGATTGGAGAGCATTTAGTTGTGAACAAAGATTACGAGCTTCTTGAAACTTACACAAATGAAAAGGGAGACTGGTCTTATCTGCGTCATAAGAAAACCGGGCTGGAAATTGCGTATAATAAATGCGTTCCGGATAAAAGCGAAACTCCTGATCCACCGGAAACAGGATTTTCCTTTTGTTTTAAAACTCCGGTAGAAGATCCGTATTTGGGAACTACGCATGTACTGGAACATTGTGTTATGTGCGGCTCACAAAAATATAAGGTTCATTTTTTTGATTTGCTTGATTTTTCCTGCTGGACAGATTTTAATGCAGAAACAACAGAACGTCACACCAGATTTTTTTATTATTCTATTTTAGAAGAAGAAAGCTTTAAGTTTATTCCCATACTGGCAGATTATGTTTTTTTTCCTGAGCTTCTGGAAATAACTTTTTTGCAGGAATGTATGCGTGTAAGATTTTCTGCGGATGGAGATGGCAGGAAAAATGAAATTATCGGCGTTGTCTATAATGAAATGAAAAATAACAATGAGTCAGATGGAACGCTTTGTGGAGGATTGGATTACAGGCTGCATGAGCTGACGGTTGAGAAAATCCGGGAGTATCATAAAAAATATTACAGGCCGGATAACTGTCTTTTTAGTTTTAGCGGTACGGCGAGTCTTAATACGGTTCTTTCGCTGGTAGATAAAATTATTCCTGATTTAGAAAAAGGATTTTCAGCCTGCAAAATTACTCCGCGAAAAACTCTTACTATAAAAGAGTTTCTGGAAAAGGCTCCTTTTAAGCAGGCTCCGAAAAATCTGAAAAATCCGGGTGATGCTCGCTGGTTTGATGAAGAATCAAAAGAAGATATTTGTTCTTACTTTGAAGATTACTGGAATGATGAAGTGTCTCCCCTGATGCCTTATTGCCTTGATGAAAAATATGCTTATTCTGCAGTTTGCTGGTACAGAAAAAATCATAAAGAAAAAAAAGAGCCTCCGCTGCCGCCAAGAAAACCTGTTCAGAAAATCATAAAAGAATACCTGGCAAAAATTGATGTGGACGAATACAGGAAAAAGCTCGAAAGCCTTAACGAATGGCAGGCGCGTGACAACCGTGTGGCAGCACAGAAAATTATGGAGCCGATTGCTGTTAATGAAAATGATGTACGGTTTACAAAAAGTGAGGAAGAAATACAGAAGTGGCTTGAAAGACTTTATGGCCATGATAAAAGCAGTAAACGAAAATCCAGAGTTGTAATTGAAATAGATAAGCATTATTGCAATATTCAATTTTTGTTTACAGAAGAAACAGGACACAGCTACTACGCAGATTATTTATTAGTTCTTTTTCTCAAACGCTATTTTTCAATTCAGCTGCGTGAAAAAGGAAAAGTTTATTGTATTAATATAAATTACGACATTCCATGTAATTTCAGTATCGATGCAGTCTCTACAAATAGACCTAAAAAAACAATAGACTTTATAAAAGAACACATAAAGAAAATCGCCACCTACAATTTTGACGAAACAGACATACTCATATTAAAATCTCTTATGTATACCAGAGCTTTTATACCGCAATTAAAAACTCCAGAAATGTCAAACGAAGTCTTCAACGTAACTCCCGAAGATTTGCACCAGGCCGCGCTGAGGTTTAAGAGGCTGGTTGTGAAGTATGAGAGAGATGAGCCTGCAAGAATTGCCAGAGAAGAAAAAATAAAGAAGTTGCGGGTGGAAGCGAGACGGGAAAGAAGACAGTAAATGGAATATAAAAATTTATATGATATAATTAATGTAAGAGGAAAAAAATGTCTGATATTTTGTTAAATGATATTTTACAAATGGACAAAGAAGAATTAAAAAATGTAAGGATACGACTTAATCTTTCTAACAATTCTTGGAATGCAATCCAGTATTATCATGAAAATAAAGAGAAATTACTTATTGGAAATTTTCATAATAGTGCTGATAGAATTGATGAGAATGGAAAAAAGATAAAAGGAAAAATATGGTTTGATGAAGGACAAATTGTTATAGGACTAGCTCAAATCAATGATGATGATTGGTTGCTAATTGATATTTCGACAATTACAAAAAACTATCATAAAAAATGGGATGGAAAATCTGAATCAAAAATAAATACATTTTATGAACATGAAAAAATAAAAAAATATGAAAAATATTTTGGTCGGGTTAGAGTTAGTTTTCATAAAAATAATCAATATGTAACATTAAAAGGAAATAAAATTGATAATTTTAAGCTTGTAGAAATACTTTCGGATAATTTTGATAATGATATTTTTCCTGGATATGATCAAGTTAATTTAAGTTGGAAAGAATTAAATCAAGTAATAAACAAAGATTCCTGGAAAACAGCTTTACAAAATCAAAAGGGTGTTTACCTTATTACAGATGTTCTAACCGGAAAACGATATGTTGGTTCTGCATATGGTAAAGATATGATTTATAGCAGATGGCAAGATTATTTAAAGACAGGACATGGTGATAATAAAGATTTAGAGCAATTAGACTTTGATTATATAAAAAAGAACTTCAGATATTCAATCTTGGAGATATTCAAATCTACAACATTAGATGCAACTATTATAAAAAGAGAACATTGGTGGATGGATTTATTGCTAACTCGTGATAAGAAGTTTGGGTACAATAATTAATATTGCTTTTATAACAACATAAAAATCAGGAAAGAATAAAGTAATGAATAAAACAAAGAAAACTACATGTACATATTCTGAATTTATAAGCCTCATAACTGAAATCGAAGAAGACTCTTTTTTTGAAATAACTGGTCCATTTGAAGCGCTGTCAGATGAACAGTTGGCTATCTTGAATCTACCTGAAGAGAAACTGCAAGTTTATTATGATTCGGATAAAAGTAGTTTAGATCAGATTGCTTTGCTTCTTTCCGGAGTACCTGAAGGAATTAAGGTTGAACTTAATTTACAGAATTTAGAAAGTCAGGTTTCTGTTATTTTTGCTTTTTATAATATAAATGCATTAAAAGGAATTATTATCCCAAAAACAATTAAACGTATCTGGGCTGGTTCATTTTGTGATTGCAAGAATCTTGAGTATGTGGTAATCCCAAAAGGCCAATGTAAGTTAATTAGCGAAGGAGCATTTAAAAGATGTATGCATCTTAATCTTCTGAAAATTGAATGTGAGCTTGAAAAAGCGGAAGCAAATATTTTTAAAGACTGTAGAACAAAAATTACTGTTGATTATCAAGACAAAGAAAAAGATGCAAATTATTATCATCTATATCCAAACGAATTTGATTACAAGTCTTTTTGCATTGAAACGCCACGCCTCATTTTAAAACCACTTACAGAAATGGATTATGAAAGTACTGCGCAATATTTATTTGATCCACGAAATTTGGAATTTGAAGAAATATCCGATCTAGATGAAGAAACTCGTTTAGCAAAAAGATTGCAAACAGCAGAAAGCCATTGGTCAAATCCTGATTTTACATATTGTGATTTTCAAATTTGTATAAAAGAAAATGGTGAAAATATAGGTCATATCCCATTATATGATTTTGTCCCTGAAAATGACGACGATGACGCTTTAGTAGAACAAGAAGGTTATATGATTGGTTGGACACTCGCCTTTGAATATCATAATAAAGGATATACTACGGAAGCTGCCAGAGCAGTAGTTGATTGGGCAAAAAGTTTTCTTAAGGTAAAACGAATCTGGGCTTATGCAGTAAAAGAAAACAAAGCCAGTATCCATGTAATGGAAAAACTAGGAATGAAATTTGAAAAAGAATTTTCTGTTGTAGAGAAGGATGGACAGAAAAGAGTCAAAGTTATATATGCCTTGAATTTATAATTAATTTATTCCTTCCCCAAAAACTTTCTAATCCCATCCGCCTTATCTGATTTTTTAAATCTCACGACGCAACCTTTGTCATTAATAACAATGTCTGGGTAGTCTTTTACTTTCTCTTTGAAGGCTTTTTCTTCACCTCCGCTGCATACTCTTTCAACAAGTTCTTCCTGGGAAAAACGATGGGTTTCTTTGTTGGATGTAAAAAAATGGTAGCCAACTTTGCGGCCTTTGTAAAATCCTTCATCTAAAACGTAGGAAGAATAAACGCCTGTGATGCGGATGTCTGGAGTCATGATGTAAATTGATTCTAGGTCTTCTTTGACTGGCGGGCAGTAGATTATCTGGATTGAGCCGTTGATTGCGATATGGTCGATGCGATGCAGTAAGTCAGCTTCTTCGATTTTGTGAGTAATGTAATCTTCATCAGTTATGATAAAGAAAGAGCGACCCCAGTCAAACTCTGGCGCATCATAAGGAGTATCAAAAGCCTTGTATTTGCCATGCTCCAATAAATCTTCGCTTTCAATAATTTTGTAAAATCTAAAATTGATTGAATTTGAATTTATCATATTATTCCTCCTCTCTAAAATTATTTTATTAGCATGCAATCTGCTTTGCTAAATTAAAGCAGTCATTGATATCTTCCTGGAGATTAAAAAACTGGCTGAGGTAGAGGTGCATCTCGGGTTTTGTTTCAACTTTTTTGAAGGCTTGTTCTGCCTGCTTTTTGAGCTGGTCAAAAGTGTCGGTTCTATTTGAATTAATAAGGGACATATCAACTTCTCCTACCCGAACGTAAATATCACGTTTATTAAGAATTGAGAAATCAAAATTAAAATCAAACTCTTTGCTACAGAAAGGGCCTTCAAAAACGTCTTTAAATTTTGAGATTTTATAAAGGTCTATAGCAAGGCTCAGAAGCATACACTTTTTGTTATAGGGCAGGAATGTATAAATGCGATTTCGGAAACCTGCAAAATGTGTATCTGTAACAACCAGCACACCTGTCCTGCGAAGCTTATGGGCAAGCTTTCTTGTGACACTTCGCATTACGTGGTAAAGCTTTGAAAGGGAAAGATTGGTGGATTTCATAAAACGCTTATACTCTGGAAGGAAGACATCGTTAAGCGTAAGGAACTTTTCGACAATGCTATAAAGCATAAGTTTCGAATAGGCATCTGTTCTGTTTGATGTAGTTTTCTTGTTCATAATAAATTTCATAATACACTCCTTATTTTTTTTATAAATTTCACATATAGAATATACCGGGTACGGAACAAAAAATTCAAAAAGTCCTGAAAATAATAATTTCTCAAAAAAAACATTCATTTTTTTGACGATTAGTTTTTTCGCTCTATATTATTGGACTGAAAATAATGGAGGAAAATTATGAGTAAGAAATTAAGTCAGGATGAGATTTCTCAACTTTTAGATTCTATTGCAGCTGGCGATAATGAGTCTTTGGTACCTTTACCAGATACGCCGTTAACAAGAATGAGTATGAAAATAAAACCCTTTGATTTTAAACATCCTGATAAGTTTTTATCCAATCAATTAAGCGGGCTTTCAAATGCATTTGAAAACTCTATCAGAAAATTTCAACTTTTCTTGAAGGAATACTTGGGCAAGCTAAAGAAGAAAAACAGAAGCTTAATGGGCTTGAAGCAAGAATATTTATGGGGTACATTTTCAAGCCATTTGCGAAAATCCTTTATTCTCATTTTTCAAAGCTGGCAGAAAAAACTCTTCCAGTTTTTTCAAATCAAAAATGCTATAGCAATTATTGTTCTGATGATTCTCCAATTCAATACGATGATATGGGTGTTGTTGCCACTTTTTTTATTAAGACAGGGCAAACTGAAGGCAACATCAATTTATTTTTAAGTGCAGATTGTCTTTATTCTCTAAATAAAACCTCGTTCTATAAAATTGTAAATGAAGTAAGTTTTGTTCCACTTGCACACCCAACACCAAATACCCTTGTAGAAATTGGCCGTTTACATCTTAATGATGGGGAAAGCTTAAAAGAAAACTTTATTTACGAAACAAATAAGATTTTAGGAGAAGATTTCTCCATCTACAAAAACGGAAAATATGCAGCACAATCAGAACCCTTAACTATGGATATTGATCGCAAGACTATAAGGTTAATAACAGATATCCCCATCCCCAAAGAAAAGAAATCTGATAATTTCTTAAATACCCAGGTTATTTTCGGGAGCTGCACAACTGATGAACACTTCGATTTTTCAGAAGGCGGCATTATTCCATTAGATGAAAATATTATAGAACCAGTCAAAATTATAAAAAACAATAAAGTTATTGGCCTTGGTGAAATAGTAATTCTTGATGAGATTTTTTGTGTTAAAGTAACAAAAAGCTTTAATCTATAAACCCAAAAGCGGTAAGATAAACCATAGTACCAAAGAATAACAGTATTCCCCAGTAAATAAAGCAGTAAGGCTTATTAGTGAACAGCATTTTGAAAATTATAGTTATAATATCCTTTAAGGAAAAACGATCTGAATCTTTACGCGGTAAATAGGCATCTTTCAATTCCTGAAACAGCTCGTTTATTTCGTAATGCCTTTCTTTATAACGCTTTTTCTTGCCGTTTTCATCTATTATGTATATCCACGGATTGTCATATAAACCCATTCGTCCGTATTTTACAACAAACACAGGGGTAAGCGGAACCGAAAGACAGAACCATACCGCCGAGCCACCAAGGTTTATTTGCTTAAACTTAAAGCCGTTTATAATCAATGCAAAAATTACAGGCAGGAAAATAACGGCTATTGCAATGGCAAACATGCGTATTAACCTGAAAAAGGTAGTAAACTTAAGCGCTACATGCTCTTCCCTGCCATTAATCTTCATAAAGAACATTGGCTTGGTTTCCGGCCGTTTAAGCTCTTTTTCTGACTGCACAAGCTTTTTACCCTGCCTGATGTAAGGTCCGCCCTTTGAAGTAAAGATTCTGCGCCTGCTCTGGACACGGAACCATTTTTGTTTTGTGTCTGCATAAGCGGTAAGCATTACGATTAAGAAGAAGCCTCCAAAGATCAGTGCAACTTCAGTAATTAAACCTTTTTCCGCACCAAAAAACTTCATTCCCAGAGTGATTAGTGCCGTCATCATAACGGTAGAACCAATTGCCTTGAACCACCACGGAAGAATGTAATAGTGTGATTCTTTAATTGCGCGCACACTAACCTTTCCGGTCTGACCGTTGACCGCCGCCATATAGTTTCCAAACGAAATATAATAAACAGGAAGCAGAACAGGCATACGGACTAAATCGCCGGAAGCAATTCCTATATCAACAGCTTTTGCTTCAAAGGTTTTCTGCACAACAGGCTTGTAGCTTTCCGTAACTTCATCATTTATTCGGGACTTTAATTCATCGCCTGTAATATCACTAGTCTTAACCTGATGCCCCGCAACATAAGCAAAATCAAACTCAGTAAGCTCTTCCAGATTATACGGCTCCATTCCGTCCAGCAGAAGATTATCCAGATTTTTAGAACAGTTTACAAAGATTTCATCAACAAAGCCTTCGCAGTTGTAAATATTGCCGCCATCAATTCGTTCTGCATAACAGTAAACAGGACCTTTTACAAGCTCGTAAGGAAGATAACAGCCCGTAATGTTTTCCGCCTGTACCTTAAGCGCCTTTGCTTCGTCTTTAAGATGATTTTTACTGCACCATTCGAGCAGAAGTGTTTTTGCTTCATCCTTAGTAATTGAAAACGGAATTATAAGCTCTGGTATATTTTTAAGCTTAACAAACTCTTCACGCACAAGCTCTCTTCCGCAGAAAGCACAATGTGCAATTGCATCGCCTTTATCAAAAATAACTTCGGCACCACAGCCGGTACAGACAGCCTTCTGCAGTTCAAACTTAGAAAGCGATTCGTGCATCTTCTGCTTTTGGATGGAACGGAAGCCCTGATGTGCCTGGATTGCTTCACTAATTCCAACCTTACTGCCGCAATACTGGCATTTATAGTAATGAGATTTTATTTCGTATTTTGCAGGACCACCACAGGAGTGACAGTGAATGTCATACAGCTTTGATTTGTTTTTCTGTTCCATATTTTTCAGTCCCAACTAAAACTTTATCTTTGAGAATCTTATAAAATTGATTACGGCACGTGAAGCTTCATCAACAAGAACGGCAATGAATACACCAAGTATTCCAAGCTTGAAAACAAAAACAAAAAGGCTTGCAAGACCAACAACGCCAACGGTTCCAAGCACCTGAGTGAACAGCATCCATTTTGTGTCACCGTAACCGCGGATTCCGCTACCTATAACAATGTTGCCGGATTTACCAAACAGGTTTGCCGCAACAAGAATTATAAAAATCACCGACATTTCTATAACTTCTTTGTCTGTTGTAAAAAGACTCAAAGTAAAGCGCGGGAAGATTGAAACAAAAATGAGCGCAAACGCTGCAACAAGGAATGACCACTTTATGGAAGTTTTTACAACATCACGGTAAAGCTTGTTGTCTTTTGCACCTGTAGCCTCGCCCGTGAGCGTAAGGGTTCCGCTTCCGATGGCACCAATAACAACAACAAAAATAATTTCTACCGTAAATACCATTGAATAGATTCCGGCAGCAACTTCGTTGATTGTGTTCAGGATTCTTATGATGCACAGGTTGCCCGCATTCCAGAGCAAATCTTCAAGGGCAGCGTTTACACCAAGCTTTACGGAACGGAAATACGGAGTGATTTTTGCCTGAAGGATTCTCTTTAATCCCGGACTTGTAAAAAAGTTTTTCTTCTTTTTAATAGTCACAAACAAAAGATAAACCGCACCAAGATATTCGGCAATTGTAGTACCAAGAGCGGCACCTGCAATTTCCATGCGCGGGAATCCGAGCTTACCGAAAATTAAAACATAATCAAGGAAGATGTTTACAACTGTTCGTATAATTCCATACGCAACGAGCGGTTTTGTATAATTTGAAGTCTGGAAGACAACACTGTACGAAGCATACAATCCTACAATCAAAAATACCGGCGAATAAATTCGTGTGTACTTTACGCAGAAATCCATTACGTTTTCCGAAACACCCATCAGCCTGAAAACAAGCGGACTTAAGAACATCCAGAAGAAAAACAGCAGGACTGGAATTACATTGTGGAACTTAATCATTGAAGCAGCGTAATCTTTTGCCTTTTCAATATCTTTTTCACCAACCGACTGGCTTATTAAAATTGAAGCACCCATCGAAAGTGAAAAAACAAAAGACATTGTAGTCCACACCGGAGCCGTTGCGTTACCAACAGCACTCATATAAAGAATATTCATTCGTCCCAGAAAGATTCGGTCTATGAACATCTGGATCTGCGCAATCAAATTGCTCAGCATTATCGGGACAAAAATCTTAACCAGTTTATTTTTGTATTCGCTTTTAAAAATTGGTTTCATTTTCCTCTCCAAAAATAAAAAATCCCCGGGGCTTTTATTATACCGAATAACGGGGGCTTAACACTAGCATAACCGGTAAAACTTATTGTTTCCTACCATACTATAGTAGATTTTACCTAGGTTTTCCTTTACTTATGCACTTGTTATGGTATAATTATTATGGACAGTAACACTATGACATTCGCGAGTTTTGAAAACATTTTCACCTTATTTTGTACGATAATAGGGCTTTTAGGTTGTCTTTTTAAATATATAGAAGTTCCAAAACGTACATGCCTTTACCTTGTTTTTTTCTTCCTGGCTCATTTTTTGAGTGACTACTATTGGACTATTTATGTTCTTGTAATGAAGTCTTACCCCGAAGTTTCCGGTTTTATGGCAAACCTGGGGTGGAATATAAGCTACGTATTCCTTCTTCTTGCAATGTGCAATTATCTGCTTGAACGTAAGAAGCGTTTTTTTCATCCATTGATGCTGTGGCCAGTTCTTACAAACGTTCCACAGTTCATTCTGTATCTGCAGTTTGGCGGTGTTCTTAACAACCTTTGGCAGGTAAGCATAACAACAGCTGTTATGGTTTTGTGTATGGCAGAGATTCTGTTTTATCTGCCTAACAGAAAAATAAACAGCATTCACTTTCCGTTCCTTGCCGTACTGATTCTTGTTTATGAAATATTATCTTATGCAATGTGGACCTTCTCCTGCTTTGACTGGAAGAGTGATTTACTTAATCCATACTTTTACAGCTCACTGTTAACTTCTACAACTTCGCTGTTTTTTGTTCATGCTTTCAGTAAAGAACAGAAGGCTAAGCTTCCTGCAAAAATTGATAAGAATGCAACAGAGCTCCGGTTCCAGGCAACAATTCAGACAATTCTGGCTTCCGTGATTTTTACACTCTGTATTGGCGGTTACCTTGCTGCATTCTGGCTGAAGGACTCGTTAGTATTTGCTAACAGCAGCGGCAATTCTTCAAGAAAAATTGTATTCCTTCTTTTTACAATTTCGTTTGTACTTGTTTTATTAATTCTTTCCCTTCTATTTTTCTTCCACCGTTCAATTAAAAAAAGAAAGCACGAAAAGAACAGTATGATAAACCGCAGCCGGTTCAATCTTGTGTTTACAATTATTTTTACTATTATACTTATGATGTTTACCGTAGTTTATAACACAAGAAAATATTATGATGCGGCTGTTACCGGTGTTTTTGAAGACGGCGAAGATAAAGTTAAAATGACTGCTGCTCATCTTGAAAATTATCTGATTATAGCTGAATCAACCCTGCAGGTTGCGGCCGATTCAATTGAAATGATGGAAGAAAACGGTGAACCAGTTCAGAACATTCTTTATTATCTTAAAAGCCAGACAATCAAACAGCAGGAACAGACTGGTGAAGATTTTACAGGATATTATGCTTACATCAATGGACAATACCTGGACGGCTTTGGCTGGGTTCCACAGGACAATTTTAATCCTGCAACAAGAGAATGGTATATAGCTGCGGCAAAGGGTGGACGAAAAGCCGTTATGGTTTCTCCGTTTGTTGATGCAGATACAGGTTCTATTGTTGTTACCATTACAAAAAGAATATCTTCTGCAAAAGCGCTTAACAATATCACACCTTCTTCGGAACGTGTTGGAAGGCAGGGAGCTTACAATGTTGTATGTCTTGATATTGTTATTAACCAGATAAAAGAATTGATGGAACAGACAAAGATTGCCGGCAAAGGTTATGGAATGATTGTAACAAACAACGGTTCTATTGTTACCCATCAGAATGAAGAATATATAAGCAGAAACATTTCTGACATTTATGGACCTGAACTTCTTGAGCAGATTTCTTCATCAGAAAATGGAAGAATAGATGCTGTTCTTGATGACCAGAAATGCACTCTTTTTATCTGTCCGATTATGGATCAATGGTATGAGTTGTTAGTTATAGATAACTCTGAACTGTTTGAAGATGTTTATTCACAGATTCTGACTAATATTTTTATTTCGCTTATCATCGTATGTTTGATTTCTTTCTTCTATTATTTAAGCTACAAAAATGAACAGGCTTACGGTAAAAAGGTTGAAGAGATGAACACCGAAGTTGTAACTGCACTTGCTACGGCCATAGATGCAAAGGATAAATACACAAACGGTCATTCTCTGCGGGTTGCCGTTTATGCAAGAACTATTGCCAGCCGTGCCGGTTATAACGAAGCAAAGCAGGATGAAATCTTTATGATGGGACTGCTTCATGACGTTGGAAAAATTGGCGTACCTGATGAAGTAATCAACAAAACTTCAAAGCTGACCGATGATGAGTTTGCTCTAATTAAAAAGCATCCTGTAATTGGAAACGATATTTTGAAGAGCATAAGGGGAAGGTCAAAACTTTCTGTTGGTGCAAGGTGGCACCACGAAAAATATAACGGCTCAGGTTACCCGGATGGTCTTGCCGGAAATGACATACCGGAAGAAGCAAAGATTATTGCAATTGCCGATGCCTACGATGCAATGACAAGTAACCGAAGCTACAGAAACTTTATGCCGCAGGAAAAAGTAAGGGCCGAAATTGAAAAAGGAAAAGGAACTCAATTTGATCCAAAATATGCAGAAATTATGGTTCAAATGATTGATGAAGATAAAGATTATATTATGCGTGAGGGTTAATCTTTTTTCGTACAATTTCCGGGCTTTTTTTTATCTGCAAAGTTCACCCATAAAGTATTGTTCCTGGAACTCAATTGCGGCGAGTATTTCTTCATCGGTATAGGCTTTATCATCAAGGGCAACAATCCATTTGTCTTCTACGTCGTTCAGGCGGTGTAAAACTGCAATAACTTTTCCTTCGTAAGTTTGAAGAGGTTTGTCTGTTCCAAAAACATAAACGTCCTGCTCTGCCCCATCGCCGGCAATTACGTTATCTACATAGCCGTAATTTATCGGGTAATACATTTCTTTGTGGCGCGGGTGGTAACTTCCAAGAGGGCGGTCGATTGTTCCTTTTACTGTCTGGCCGATTATGTTGCTATAATCTTTTGTTTCGATTTCCATTTTGTATACAAGCGAAGTTCCGTTGCGGCGGTCCTGCATCTGGGTGTGGTACTTAAAACCAAAGTTTTCGTATAAACCTTTCTGGTCTGTGGAAACATAGAGTGCGCGGTGGCCAAGCTTTTTTGCGTAGGAATAAATGTACTCAATCAATTTTCCGATTCGCCTTTTTCCACGGAAAGGTGGGAACGTGTAAACAAAACCAATCCACGGTGTAAGAGGAGTGTCTGGAATATCATCAATTTGAGAAAATGTACAGAAGGAAATTAAATCATTTTCGTTAGTGAGCAGAAAGACTTTTAAATCTTTTCCGTATATTTCGTAAAAGGTTCCGTCGCATAATAAGTTGTAAAGATATTTGCCGGCAGCCCAATCAGACTGGGAAATCTTATTGAGCCAGAAGGAGGGATTGTTGGTTTGTGTTAGTTCGGTTATTTTCATTTTTTTTATTATAACACAGTAACATTTACTGATCACGTTTTTTATAAATCTTTTATAAACCTCAGCTGTTGTTTTTCGGATTCATAGCCCATGTGGGTGTAGAACTTGTGGGCTTCAACTCGTGTGATGCCGGAGTTCACGCGCATGTATTTTATTTCATTTTGTTTTGCCCAGGTTTCGCCGGCAAGCAGAAGAGCTTTGCCTATTCCCATCTTTTGGGAATCTTTTCTAACAGCAAGGCCCAAAACATTGCACATGGTTTCGAAATACAGGGTGTCGTATTTTTCTACGTGAATGTATCCGAGAACAACTTCATCTTTACAGGCAACAAATACCTGCTCGCGATTTTTATCTAATGATTTGATTTTCCCTTCTACAAAAGAAACCGTACAATCGTATCCAAGATCTGCTTGACTGATAAATTGAATTCCATTTGCATCGGAAACTGTTACTTCTCTTATTTCAAAGTTTTTCATTGTTTCTTTCATCATTTTTCTACCCCGGTGTTTTAATACTTACTTTGTGGATTCCCGGACATTTTGTAATAACTGAAAGATCCAAGCTCTATATAATCTTTTGTAAACTCAACATCTTCGTTTGTGGCGGTATTGTGTTCGCACCAGGTTTTGTTTAATTCAAAATTGTTGATTGGAAACTTGAATACCAATGGATTTTTAAAAGTGATGCTGTTTTTATTATCTGGAAGCTCCCAAAGATCGAGGGGGCTGATTTTATCATATTCGGGGGTATAAGAATTGTAGATTATTTCTTTTACCTTAAAAATGAAAACGTTTCCTTTTACTTCATAAGTGCCAAGCATTTCTTTTGCTAAGGGGATGTAACGCATCTGGCTGTAAAGAAAATCAACCTTATTGGTGCCATCGTCATAAAACACAAATCGGTTTGACCAGCCGGAGGCCATCATAAAAAAATCCTGCCAGACGCCTTCCATGTTTTTCAGTGGGATTGCCTTTTTGGTTTCATCACGTGTTTCAAACAAAGAGATTCTATCTATCAGTTTTAATTCGTCTTCCGTCAAATCTGAATCTTTTACTTTTTTTGTGGGCTTGTACCAGCTGAAGTTTGAATAATAATTTGTGAGGTCGGAAGCAGAAAAAATATTTCCGTGCTTTGCATAAATCATGTTTCGTAAAATCCGTAAATCAGAATTGCTCAAAATTGCAAGATCAAAATCGCTGATCTTTTCTGATAATAAATCAATGTTCCCAAGGATGATTTTTTTTGCCCTGTTCGGAATCAACTCGTTCAGAGAATTGTTGTAATACTTTGTGATGAAATCTTTTTCTTCTGAAATTAATGGAAAACAAAAGATTACCAATAAAACAAAAATAAATACTTTTTTCATTTTTCATAACTCCTTAAAATTGTGCAAACTTTAACTGCTTCAAAAAAATCATCTTCGGAAATACCAAGGGAAAGAACATCGGACCAGACTGCTATTCCTCAAAATCAAAAACAGTCATATCATCAGGAAGAAAAATCAAAAATCTTTGATACGGCTTTATCCACTCGCCGCTTTCAACCCACATTGGAGAAGTCAGCAAAACATAAAGCCATTTTCCTGCCTGATTATCCTGCACATCATCCTTAAGGATTTCCAAAACCCTAACCTTCATTCCGCCTTCATGATTCAGCGTCCTGTATTTTATTTCTGATGTATAATCTTTTTCTATTCGTAAATCAATTTCGCCCATTATCATAAAAGAAGATAATTCTTTTATTTTTGAATGATCTTTCAATGTGTTTTCATCCGCATACAAAACAAGTGAGGTAAAACTAACAATAATAAGCAGTAAAAATCTTTTCATACTTTATTCAATAACATTCAGCAAGCCCGACTTACTGAAAAAATGTTTCATCTATATTTTCTGTTTTTAAATCGCAGTAATATCTTCCCTTTTCGGCAGTAAATTTCAGCACACAATAATCCGGGTCTGTTACACCTTTTTTATAAAAAATGGAATCACCTTTTTTCCAGATTGACCGTTTTGTTTCCTCATCGGTTAGAACTTCCATTTTTCCCAAAAGCATAAGACCTTCATATTTTATAAGACCCTTGTGATAAAAATAAATACTTGCATTTGGATTTTCCTGATATTGTTTTACACGCATGGATGAAGTATTTGTTGAAAAGTAAAACTCTTTTATTCCGTTATGTTTTCTTGGCTTCAGCATTGCCTTCACATTCGGAAAATTATCTTTATCAACGGAACATATAAAACTTACTTTCTGTTTGTCTATAAACTTTAATAATTTTTCCAGATTCATTTTTTCTCCAAGCACCCAGAGCGAGTGTCCACGTAACATTAAAAAAAATCACAACTCATTATTAATTTTCAAGGATGATAAAATACTATTTACTTCTTCACTGTCTTCAGGTCTCATTATTACTGTTATAAACAATACTTTATTAATATTTTTAATTCTTGACCCAAAATAGTAATATTCAAAACTATCATTAATATCTTCATTATTGGTAACTTCAAATTTAGCAAGAGAACCTTCTCTATTCCACAAGTTTACCTCACTACCAGATCCACCAACTGAATAATCTTTTTTTGGTCCACTATGTAAATACCTTAATAACCCATTTCTCCCAGAGAATACTACTTCCTCATTTAAATCTCTATCTGGCTTATCTTTTACGATACATATGTCTATCCATGGTTCTTTATTTTCACTTTTAAAAATCCAAACAATATCATCAACCCTATTTCTTTTTAATGTTTTTGATGACCAATTCATAGGTAAGTTTATTGAGCATGTATTATATTCAATAATATCTCCAGTTCCATTTCTTAAGTCTTTGTATGTGGCACAAGAAAAAAACATAAGTGTTGAAAGAAGCACTAATGCAATTCTTAAACATCGATTAAACATATACGACTCCTATAAATAATATTATTTGAAAATTTGTTATGTGATTATTCTACTTCAAAACAATCACTTCTTTGTTCAAACCAACTTAATTTTAATTTTTCGAAATTAAAATCTTTTTCAGTACAAATATATTCTTTTACATTTATTTTATCATTGTTTATGGAATAATCATATATTATAAAATCTACATTTTTTTCATTATTTTCATTCCAGATGTACTCACCTACAGCGATGATTCGATTGTCATTTAACCAGCAGAATGAATCAATCCATTTTGAACTGCCAAAATAATCCATAAAGAGTAAGTTTTCTTTTTTGTCAAAAATTCCAAATTGTGAATCAGAATCTGCTAAGATTGTATATTTTCCATTTTTTTCTTTTTTTAAATTCCAGAAAACACTATAATATGCAAAAGTGTTGCCATAATAATTCCATTTTTTTAAAATGGAATATAATTTGTTTTTATAAGAAACCGGCTTTTTTTCTTTTTCAATAATTCTTTCTTCATTAAAAATAAAATTATTTATATTTATAGTTTCATCTTCTTTTTGAATTTCCTGTAACCACCAATTCAATTCAGGAGGAATGGTGATACTCTGAGAAAATATATAAAATTGTGAAAGTAGTAAAATGACTATAAATAATAATTTTTTCATATTCTCAACCAACGCCCCAATACGGGTGTCCGTGTAATAATTGCTTAAACCACAAACCAGCTTGATTACTTGTCTGCTTTAAAACTTCACTATTCTTCATTTTATCAGATAGTTTTTTACATAATCAGATTTTACAAAATACATTATGCATAAACTATTTTTTAATATTACATACAAAGTTTTTGCAATTGATTCAAGAGCTATTGTTTCAAGGGCAAAAGAATTGTTTATTATAGAAATAATAATATCTATTACACTTATTAATATACATATCCCAATAAAGATTACAAAGATTTTTTTTGCTATTTTTTTCCTGCACAATATTAAAATAAAGCTTAATAGACTAAATATTGAAATTGCAAAGAATAAAATTGAGCCGATGTACATGTAATTTCTTATTGCAAAGAATCCTACTAACAAATATATAAAAAAGTCGATTAACAAACTTATACTTATTAAAAGCAAAACACCTCTTAGTTTGTTTGATTGTTTTTGTATTTTTGTATTTTTGCTTATTTCATTTTTTTCTTTTATTGTATTGATTTCTTCTTGTGATATTTTCCTAGCTTCAATTTCTTTATTAAATAATTCCTTTACCTCTGGAATATAATCATCTGCCTTAATTATTCCTTCCGTAATTATTTTTTCATTCGAATAATTTTTGATGTTTTCTTCAATTTCTTTTAAATCCATTTTTTTCCTTCCCTTTTAAAACGGCATTATTTTTGTTATGTGATTATTCTTTTGTTACGTAGTCGATTTCTTCTTCGATTTTTGAAAGACCTTATTCTTCACCACGTGTCATTCTTTACAGTCTCCCAAACGGTAGCAAGACTTGCTTCTCGCATCTTTTGTAAAGATTCTTCTTCTGAATATTGATTATTTAAAATAGAAGTCCGTTTGTTTATATTATTTGCAACAAAATTGAGCAGATGAATTTTTTCAGCTAAAGAGAAAGTGCGAACTTTATTTTCTACATCTTCAAGAGCATCAGACATATAAGACCTACATATTTTATTATATCATAAATTTCACGAAAATGGGCAAAAATGATAAAAAAGCATATAAAAAAATCAGGCTTGCCTGGTCTGACGGCTGCGAATCTTTGTTACACGATTTTTATAATTTGTCTAAATGACATATATAATAATCATCTATTTGATGATAAATCTTTATGTCGCCAATTTTTTCAAGGCTATGTTTCCTATATTCCTTAATCTCATTATTTTCATCTATATAGCTATGGTTTATAACTTCAACAATATCAGATGAGGAATATCCTTCAGGAAAATCAAAAAATAAAAATGAAAAAGTAGTTCCAAAATTAAAACATTTTCCATCTTTCATTTTTACAACAAAACCTGTCCAACTCATTAGAGTTTCACCTTTTATTTGATTCAAAATATCAAGTGAAAATGCATTTTTACATTTTTCAATTTTCTCAATATCTGAATAATCCAGGTTCTTATCATAAGCTATATTTTTCTTTTCTGATGAAAATAAAACATATGGCAGAAAAGTTCCATCTTTTAAATAAACCGAAGCCCTGTATCTTGGCCCATAAAACTCATCAGATAACGGGGAAATATTTTCTTTTAAAAATTTAAGTATCTTAATTTGTTCCATATTTCCTGATTACCCTAACCCTGCATCGCCATATAAACATTCTGATTCAATATTTAATCCAATATATCTATAGCCGATTTTTTCCAATTCAGGAAATACAGAGAATACATTTTCTATACTGACTGTATCTAAATACAATAGTTCTTTTAATGATTTATGTTCTGTTTCAATGACTTTTTCAATAATCTTTATTGCATAATCTTTATCGAGAAAAATAGGATTACTTGGACATCCAAAGGAAAATCCTGCAAAACCATTGTGTAAACATAATTTTGCTTCTGATTTAGATGCTATCCATTCTTCAATACTTTTTCTTATTTCCATTTTTTCTAACCTTTGTTATGTGTTGCTTCCTTTTTTGCAAACTCAATCTCATCAAGCTTTTCTGTTATGGCTTGACGTCGGCCTGTTTCTGCAAAACCCATTCTACGGTAAAGCCGGGCCGCATTTACATTGTTCTCCAAAATCCAGAGAGTCGGCACTCCGTCGCACTTTGCACAAGCAAATTCCAAAAGTTTTGTGCCGCAGCCCTTGTTCTGCATCTCAGGAAGAACATAAAGATCTTCTATCAGATTTTCTTTTACGGACACAATCCCGACTGGCTCAATATCTGAAAGCATAAAAAGCTTGTAGCCGTTTTTCAGTTTTTCTAAAAGATATTCACGCTGATGCTCTGGTGTATGCAGCTCGACAAACTCGCTTTCGCAAAAAGAGCGGTGCGATTCCTGCCACGAAATGGAATGAATCCGTGCTGCATCAAAAATGTTCTTCTCATCAACTTCTATAATCACCATAATTTCTATCGAAATACTATTCATTATATTATTTCATAATCTATAAGTTAACTATCTTAAATATCCGCCATAACACCAACCAATGGTTCCTGCTTTTATTTTTTTATTATTTTTATCTTTAGCTCCTTCTTGGATTTCAACTTTTACCCAATTACTTATTATACCATCTATTTCTTCACTTTTACCAATCGCAAGAATCTTTACTTTCGTTCCTGCCTGCATTATTGTAATAACCTTACTTGAAGTTTCTTCTTTATTTCTTAAACGAAGATTTTCATTTATTATCATTATTTTATTTACAATAATACTTGGATTATTGGATGAACATACTATTCTTATCCCTGTACCACTATTAGATACATTAGCTTCATTGTAATTTTCGTTAATTATACATTCTGTGGTTGACGAATATGATCCTATACTTAGTTTTCCATGTAGATCGTTTGGATCGGAGTCCCAACAATATTCTTCAACATTTCCAATCATATCATATAAACCATAAAGATTTGATTTTTTTAATCCAACAGGATGAGTATAACCATCAACTCCTAATTGCCATGCATATTCATGAATGTTGTTCTTTGTATTTTCTTCAGGATTTAATGCATACATCCATTCTTCCTTTGTTGGTAAACGATATCCGTCAGCATAAAGGTTCTGTTCAATATATTCATAATCTTCTATTTCACCCCACCAATGAGGTTTGTCTGCTGGTATATATTCCCACTTAGATACATCTGTTTCTCCTTTTATTGAATATACTGGAGTAAGATTACATTTTTCACTAAGCTTATTACAAAAATAAATGGCATCATACCAACTAATGCTTTCGACGGGAAGCTGTCCTGTATCATCTCCAACAAGTTTTTTTAAATCCTCTAACTCATATTTTAACTTCATTAAATTAGGATTATTATAACAATACCAACTTGGATTAACACCAAGTATTTCCTGATATAAACTCTGTGTAACTTCCGTAATTCCAATATAGATATTTTTTTCTGGAATTTTTACAAGTTTATATTGAGTTTTTACATTATCAAGATACTTATAATCGTGAGCAAATAAAAATCGTAAACAAGTTATTAAAGATATAAAAACAACTTTTCTTTTCATTTTTTTTCCTTAAGCCCTATTTCAACCACTGCCTTGCGTACACCTAAAGTTCAATTTTATTTTGCAGGTTTTTCATTCATATAAAGTTTTAAATTATCCAAGTTTTTATTTGTTTTTATTATCCTTGGTTTTGTTTTATTTTCCAGAAATATAATTTCTATTTGATTATTTTCATATAACTTGAAATGTATTGATTTGTAATTATTGTTTTTTATCTTTACTGTGTTGATTACTGAACCAATTTCGATTTCATTTTTTGCAGAAAATGGAAGTTCAAATTCTCTTATAATTTCATTAGTATTATTTATTTTTTCATTTATAGATAAATCAAAACATCCATCATGTTCTGTATCAAAAGACACACTTCCTTTTCTATAAGCAAAACCTTGATTTACAGATTTTTCTGACCAACCATTATAAGGATTTTTTAGTTTGCTATTAAAAACACATATTTGCCGGTATTCAATTTCAATTTTTATCATTTTTAGAATTCCTAAAAAAAGTAGACCAGAGGTCTGTCACCTACGGACCTTTGTTATGTGATTATTCAATCAAAATACCACTTATACAAGTATCATCATATTTTGTTCCCTTATAAACATCAACAATTTCAATTGTAAAATTCTTTATTTTCTTCTTCAATGGGATTTTTTGAAATATCGCTATATCAGCTAATGTTGCGGACATAACATAATTAGAATCATCATCGATTATTTTTATTTCTTTTGGACGATTATTTTTATAGAACAAATCTTGCCTGATTGTATTAACATATCCTGGAAGTATTGAAATTGAATCTTGAGGATTAACACATTTTATATATATTTTCTCTCCAATTCCTGAATTTCCTCTTTTTGTTACAAATGGAACAGGATTTGTATACATAGGATTGTCACCCATTTCAAATCCATTCATTACAGATGTTTTTAGATTTTCTATTTTATATTCTATCAATTTGTCATTTATGATTTCTGAAAAATAACCATCAGAAGAAATAGATTTTAAATTTTTATCATTTAATTTGTAAGAAGCATGGGGATATTCATAATCAATTACGCTATCTAAATTATGGTCCATAAAAATAGTTTTATCTAATAAAAGAAATCCATTTTCATTTATTCCATATGAACTATTTTCATCTGTTTCCCATTCGAATTTGTTGTTTAGTTTCTCAATTTTACCATTATTAATTCTATAGCAAAGTTCAAATCCAAAATCAAATTTATAGTTATTTAATATATTTTTACATGAATAATAATCGATTTCTTTTTTTCCTGATTTCTTATTTTTAATTTCTTCTATTGTTTTATTAAATTCATTCCAACTTTCTGTTTCATCATTTTTTTTATTATTGCAAGAAATAAAAAGTATTGTAATGAAAAATAAAATTATTACTTTTTTCAAATTCTTTTTTCTCCAACCAGCACCCAAATGCGGGTGTCCTTGTAACAAATTTTTAAACCGCAGGATTAAGCCGCACCGAAACCGGCATCATAAGCATTCCGTTTTCTTCGTGAAAAACATATTCAATTATAACACATAAATACGTTTGAACATATAATATTGAACTATTACATTCTATTTTATAAAATTGAAAGTATGAAAAATCGAGTTGTTTTTTGGGTATGTGTGTTGGCTGCAGTTTTGGCTTCTTGTTCGAAAAAGGATAAAATTGCCATTGAAAATACTGAACCTGTGGTTGATTTGGAATCTGAACAGGAACATATTTCTGAACCTGACCGTTTTGTATCTGCCATTGTTCTTTCGCCTTCGACTCAGCTTTATCTGCAGGGACGCGACAAAAATATGCATTCAATTCTCAGCATAAAAAACAACGCTACCATAGATATTCTTCTTGCAGATAATTCAGATGAACCGGAAACAATTTTAGAAAATAAAACTTTTCTTCATGCTGTTTATGATTCAGTCGATTTCTGGATCCCGGAAAGTGATATTGCCATTTCTCCAGAAAGTGCAGTTGTGATTTTTGATTCTACTTTGTATGAAGATGCCCAACTGCTCTCCCCGAAAACTGACGGACTTACAAAACTAAGATTTGGTACAGTTATTGCAAGAAATCCACAGCCAAAAACTCAAGGCTCAGAACCGCAATCATACGAAAATATTTTTTATTACGATACCAGCAAAAAAATTGTTCAAAGTGGATTTATAAAACTGGGAAATACAAGCAATAAAGAAGACGATATCGAAGTTCTTAAAATCGTAGACCAACTCAAAGTCACAAAAAAAGCCACTGACCGAAACTATCTTTTTGCCCGTGCCGAAAAATACAATCCATCTCCCATGGTAAAAGCTGCTCTCGATGACCAGATGATTGAAAAACTCACCTACGACTACGACGAAGTAGTCAGAAACCTCCAGAAACAGCTCCGCGGCGTCAACGTAAATGAACTGTTGACCGTAGATCAGAGCAAAGACCCGTTTTCGAATTAATAAGTGATTATTTTAACAACTGGTTGTAGCGCAGACGACTTGACTTGAAAAAATATTCCTTTTACTTTAAATCAAATGTTACCTGTTTGAATAACGTTTACATATTTCCAAATAATCTTTTTCACTTATAAAACAAAACTCTGGAATATTCAAATTTTCTTCAAACTTATTTCTGGATGAATTTAATTTCTTCTGTGCAATTTCTACTCGTGAAAACAGCCCCCCTTTTACTTTTTCATATTTTGCAAAAATTTCTTTGCCTTTATCGCTTAAAGAAAAAGTTTTATCTTTAAACAAAACCAGTGAATATTTCATGCTTTTTTCAAAAAAGTTTTTTACCTCTTCATAATTTGGAATAGCATGTGCATAGGAATCTGCAATCATTACCATTGTTGCATAATCAAAATTGCCATTTTTCAAAGTTTCACAAAATGAAATGAATATCCAGGCTTCACTATAAGAAAACAGTTTTTTTTCTTTCATCTTCACTCCGTTACTTTAAGTTATTTAAAAATAAATAATCCATTGTTTTTTTTATTCTGGAACAAATATTCCCGGTTTTAATTCATTCCAATAACAAAAGTATTTATCCTCATCGGTCTCTTTTATTATTTTTATAGAGCTGAGGCCTTCTTTCTGGATTTCGTATGAATTCTTTGGTGTATATTTGTAACACAACAGGTATGAAGTTTCATTTATTATAAATCTATATTTTGTGTTGTATTCTGTTGAGTTTTTTCCACCATCAATATTTGATTCCTGTCCTATTGCTATTTTTTCATAACTTGATATTTTTCCATCACAGAAACTAAAAAGTTTCTGTATGTCTTTTTCAAGATATCTGTCATTTGAAATTACTTCTTCAGAAAAAAGTTTACGTAATCCATCAGCATTCTTTTCCGAAATAAATTGTATTATCTTACTTGCCGTTTCAAGATTCATTCTATCTCTGGTCTTAAATCCAGTTTTTTCTCTTGCATAACAACTTGTGAAAAGAAAAGAGAAAATGAAAATTATCTTTAATAAATTACGTTTCATACTTTATTCTTATACAAAGCAGCCCCATGCATCTGTCACCGCAACAACGGGTTAAACTGTGCGCAGCTTGACTGCCTGTCGGCTACGAACCTTTGTTATGTGATTTTACATCTGCATCAGGGCAGAATAATTTATATTATGTTCTCGTGCATATGCCAGAAATTCTTTTTTTATTTTTTTTTGATTGAATTGAATTTCTTTATCCACTTACTAAATGAATCTGCTACCTCGTTTATTTCACAAAAATCATGATCAAATATGTAAATCTTTGCCTCCTCTTTTTCTTTTAATTCATCGCATTTGAAGCAAAACATATTTCCCATGCAATCTAATGCGAATCCAATATAACCATTTGGCATTCCTCCATTTATATATTCATCTGTTTCTTCTCTTATTTTTGACGGATCAATAAAATCTTGTACATCA
>JAEEGK010001593.1_pt1 | contig 57104 bp, 40 predicted proteins | sample 8958771 | NCBI WGS metagenome assembly JAEEGK01 (sample SAMN16246547, study PRJNA631951) | gut metagenome | biome: gut microbiome; feature: rumen; material: SC-attached | host: Bos | place: Iran: Karaj | collected 2018-10 | reverse complement strand
GCATTCAGGATGCCTTCGGACCAGCCGTCCAGGAGGATGGCGCGGAACATGTTGCGGTTGACTGCCCTGATGTTACCGTACAGGGGTTCGGTCAGGCGATGGCAGTCACCGTCCATGAGCCCGTAACGGCCGCCGACGCAGTAGGCGAACAGACCGGTCTTGATGGTTTTGTCGATGTACTGGATCTCGCCCTCCCGGTTCTCGAAGCGCTCCTCTTCTTCATAAGTGAGTTCATAGATGGAATCCAGGACAAAGGAGTTCAGCACTTTGCCGTCGTAGGACATCTGCATGCTGACGCCGGATTTGCTGACGATGGCGTACTCGCGGAATGCGTTGACAGTGTCGTAATCGGGCTGGATCAGCCATTTCCCGGTCTTGTCGATGACGCCGCATTTCCCTTCCGCATTGGCGACGACACAGTGTCCGTCATCAAAGACGAACTCAGTGAGGGGATTGCCGTGAAAAGGGAAAAGGAAATCGATGACGACCTTCCCGCTGTGGTCGATGAAGCCGATGTTTCCGTTTTTCTGGACGGCGGCCAGCCCTTCCGAAAAGATCCAGGCACGGCGATACTGCGCCGGAACGGCGATTTCGCCCGTATACATGTTGTAATATCCGCGCTTGTTCTCGGAGCAGAAGACGGCCAGGGAATCGTTGCGGGATCGCTGGGTCCAGTCGATCTGGATGTCCTTGATGGTTACGACACCGGTGGCTGCGTTCTTGATGGAGACCTTGCCGTCTTCGGTGCGGTAGGCGACAAGGTCGTCGTTCAGGAGCATTCCTTCGTCAGAAATGTCTTCGACGATTTCGGGCTTGTTGCAGGAGGTGCAGCCGGAGATGGCGGTGAGGATGACGGCCATTGTGATGACGAGCCAGGTGAGGATGTTGAGGATGTGATTCGCAGTTTTCATTTTCGTGGTGTTTTGAGGTTTTCTGATGCAAAAATCCATAATTCAGACGGGTTTGGCAAGCTTTTTTCCGGCCGATGTATGAGGGCGAAACGGACTGTATGAGCGGGGTCTTGCGGAGTGGATTCATACTGTATTCATCCATTTCGTACAATGGCCGAAAAAAGGCTTGACGCGGTTTCCCGAAAAAACTATCTTTGCATGTCAGCATCTGAAGAATGGAAGTTTTGATCATATCCAAAGGCACGGAAATGCTCAGCGTACCGGTTGAACGCCTGGTTTATGTCGCGTCCGAGGGAAACTATTCCAAGGTCGTCACCCAGGACAGCCGTCATCGTATCGTGTCTTTTCAGCTGGGACAGATTGAGGATCTGATTAACGAGCAGATCGGAGATGCGGCTTCCCGGTTCACCCGGCTGGGCCGTTGCTTGATCGTCAACGTGGATTTCGTCTATTTCATCGACATCTCCAAGCAGACCTTGATTCTGTCCGACTGCCTGAGTTATTACGAAGAGCTTTCCGCTCCGCGGGAACCTCTCATTCAGTTGAAAGCCTATTTAGAAGCATTGACAGCATATGGAAAACAATAACAATATGCGTGATGACGAGTTCCGTGTCCTCGGAACCGGCTCTCACATCCCCGTGCCCCAGCCGGATGAGGATCGACGCAGGAGGAAACTGAGCGGCTGGATCGCGCTGGCCATCGTCGCCTTGCTGGGGCTGGGAATGATTGTTTTCTGGCCGAAACCCGAGGTGCAGGATGACGTGGAGGGTATGTTTGAGTCCCGTTTTGAGGCGGTGACGGTCCATTCTCTGGATACGCTGACCACGGAATCTCCTTGTGTCGTCAAGGTGGACACAATCGTTTCCGACCATCTTCTGACTCTCTTTATCCCTCATCGAGCCACTCCGCGTCTTTTGGTGGGCAATCTCAATGACCGGGACCGGAAGGCGGTGATGACTTTTCAGGCCGCCGATATCCGTGCGGACAACAAAGAAATCCTGGGAGAGTTCGTCCTGGCCGGAGAGCAGCTGGCCAAGGGTGTTTCCAAGAAGGGCTATTGCGCCATTGTCGACGGGACCATCCATGTCGGCGTCGGCGAGAGCACGCCGCTTCTGGACGAGGCGATATCAAAGGGCGGGTACTTTTTCCGGCAGTATCCCTTGGTGGACAACGGGGAACCCGTTCAGAACAAACCGCAGAACCAAACCATTCGAAAGGCTTTGTGTGAACGGAACGACCAGGTTTTCGTGGTCGTCAGCGCGGAAAGACTGAAGCTGGATGAATTCGCCCGAACGCTGGCGGACTTCGGGGTGAACAATGCCATTTATCTGGTCGGAAGCGAATTCGCCTACGGCTGGTCCGTCGACCGGAATGGCAACCGCGAGGAATTCGGCAGCGAGGACCTGCGGCCGGACTATCAAAAACAAAGTTATATCCTGTGGGATTGATGGATGACCGCATTGTTTTCTCCGATACGGAGGCGGAAAAACTGCATGACAAGGCGGCGTACAAGATCCTGTCTACGGAGGGAGAACTGCACGAAGTCGTTGTATGGGCGCTGATGGAGTCGCTGGACGACTACGATTTGATGCAGATCCGGGAGGCGGTGGATGATTCACGGGTCCGATGGTATACCGATCGGATCAGGAAGTGGAGGAAGGAGCATGCGCGTGAGGTCGCGGCCCGGAATCCTTTCAATATGAAAGCCCGCGGCCTGTTGAAAGACTATGCCGAGCGTCGGAAAGGGAAGGTCGTCGAAGCCCGCCGGCAGCTTCGACGCCGTTTCGACGGCCTGGACCACGACCTGCAGGTGGAGGTCGCCAAGGCTTTTCTGAAACAGCCCTGCAGGACGGACCGGGAATTCATATACCGGAAACTGACTTCCGGCATTTTCTGGGATGACTGCCTGCTGGAGATCCTCAAGAAAATGTGGGAGAGCACTTTCGAGCGAGGGCTTGCGCAAGTGATCGCCTGTCATGCGGAAAGGGATTACGTCAGGAAGTATTACAAGATGCTGGTCGGGAATTGCCGGTATGGCGATTTATGCATCAAGATGGGGGAGGTCCCCGATAAGGAGCGGCTCACCCCCTGGAGTTATCTGTTCGTCACGTATGCGGCGGGATGCGGACTGCAGCCCAAAGAAGGCCGACAGGCTGTTCTGGGCGTTGTCCTGAATTATCTTCACAAGACGCAGGAAGTCATCGACAAGCTGGATATCTTTGAAGTGGAGCACGTGAAGATGATGATGCTCTACTTGGGCATGCAGCATGCCACCGATGAAATCGTGGCCATCCAGCGCGCCGCCCGCCGTGTCGCGGAAGCCCCGCCGGACGCCTGGGAGAACATTATCGCCGAGGAGTGGACCGGCGGGCTGTTCGATTCTTTCCCCAGTGGCGGATGGACCGGAGAAGATCCGGAATGAGCAGTACCGGGCTGGTGATCAGGAAGATTTGGACCCAGTCCCGGGCGGAGAGGGGGGCGACTTCGAAGAAATCGCCGGCCAGATTGACAATCAGCACCTGTCCCAGCAGAATGATGCCCGCGATGAGGAGGAATCCCCGGCTGAAGCAGTCGGACAGCCTCCGCTTTCCGGAAGCCGATTCCACCAGGTCGGACAAGATACTCCTTTCCGTCCGATAATACCGGACGTTGAACAGATTCCAGAACTGCATCAGGACGAAGGTGGAGAAGAACACGCCGGATTCGTAGAGGCTCATGTGTTCCTTCTGCTTGGACAGATCGAAGTATCCGACGAAAAACTCTTTCAGCTCATCCAGCGAGAGGATGTCGCTGAAGGAGGTGATGTCGCTGTGCCAGAGCAGCTGCCAGAAGCCGGCGAGCAGGACGAAGAAGAGCAGGCCGACTCCGAATATGTATTTCAACATCCTCCGGTTGATGATGTGGCTGCGCGGGTTTCTGGGAGTTTCGGTCATCACCCGGGGATCTGGCGGCAGGGACGAGAGGGCCATGGCGGCGAACGTGTCCATGATGAGGTTGACCCAGAGCATTTGGGTGACGTTGAGCGGGGAGTCGATGCCCGTGAACGCCCCGACGAGGACGACCAGGCAGGCGCAGATGTTGATGACCATCTGGAAGACGATGAACCGTCGGATGTTCAGATACAGGGAGCGCCCCCACAGGATGGCCTTGTTGATGCTGGAGAACGAATTGTCCAGAATCGTGATGTCGCTGACCTCCTTGGCCCTCGCCGTTCCGTCGCCCATCGACAGGCCCACCTGGGCTTTTCTCAGGGCGAGCGCGTCGTTCGTTCCGTCACCGGTCACCGCCACCACTTCATCGCATTCCTGGAGCAGCGAAACGAGCCGGGCCTTGTCTTCCGGACGTGCGCGGGACAGAATCCGCAAGTCCGGAATCAGCTTTAGCGCTTCTGCATCTGACATGGCCGCGAAGTCCGACCCCATGACGCAGGCGCTGGAACCCTCGTCGACGATGCCCAGCTGTCTTCCGATTTCCAAGGCTGTCGGCGCGACGTCACCGGTCACCATGATGACTTTTACACCGGCCCGCCTGCAGGTCTCCACGGCTTCCTTGACATCCTCCCGGACAGGGTCGGCGATGCCGACGATGCCTGTCAGGACCGGAGAGGAAGCGTTTTCCGCCTGTTCGGCGAAAGCCAGCGTACGCATGGCTTTGGACTGGTAATCCCGGAGTTCATCCTCAAAGGTTCCGCGCTCCGGGAAATCCTTTCCGCACATGTCCAGAATGATTTCCGGCGCTCCTTTCAGGAATCTGACAACCCGGCCGTCGGCCAGGTTGCGCGCGGTCGTGCTCATGTATTTGTTCCGGGAGTTGAACGGCTCCTGGGAGATGACTTCCCAGGCCTCCCGGGATTTGACGTAGTCGGCGGAATGCTGTCCGGCGATCCAGTTGAGCAGGGCGACCTCCGTCGGGTTTCCGATGCCGACGACGGTCCCGTCCTCTTTTTCGGTCAGTTCAGCCGTGGAGTTGACAGAAACCCCGTCAATGATGCTTTCCTCTCCGGAGATGAAGAGCGACCGGACCACCGTCATCTTGTTCTGGGTGAGGGTACCTGTCTTGTCCGTACAGATTACGGTCGCCGCGCCCATCGTCTCGCAGGCATGCAGCTTCCGGACAAGGTTGTTCTCCTTGAGCATTTTCCGCATGCTGAGGGCGAGGCTCACCGTCACGCTCATCGGCAGTCCTTCCGGGACGGCGACGACGATGAGGGTGACCGCCAGCATGACGGAGTGCAGGAGATACTCCACAAAAAAGAGGGGAGTGTGAAGGTCTCCGTCAATGCCCACCAGGTAATAAATCATCCTTCCGATGACGATGAGGCCCGCAAAGATGTAACTGGCCTTGGAGAGGAGCGCCCCCAGCTGGTTCAGCTGTTTGTTGAGGGGTGTTTCCACATCCGCTTCCTCCTGTATCCGTTTCTCTCCCTTTCCCTCCTCGGTGTCCGCGCCCACCGCGGTGATCTTGCAGTAGCAGGATCCCTCCAGGACGATGGAACCTCTGAGGAGGAAGTCTGTATCATAGGCCTCTTCTCCCTTCGTCCCCTTTTTCCCGGCGGGAGATTTATGGGTGTAGGGTTCGCCGGTATAGGCGGATTCGTCGATGCGGACCATTTCACCCGCGACGATTCTGCCGTCCGCGGGAACATCGTCGCCTCCTTCGAGCTTGACCAGGTCACCGACGACGACATCGCATTTTTTGACGGAGAGGATGCGCGGCTTCGATCCTTTGCCGCGGCGGACGACTTTGACGAGTTCCTCGTCACGGACTCTTTTGCGGATGTCAAATTCCCGGTTGGCCCTCACTTCGAAGATGAAGCCGATGCCGGTGGAAAGCAGGATGGCCAGGAAGATGCCGGCCGGTTCGAACAGGAGGCGCGGTTGGTGTGTCTGGGCGATTTCGTAGGCCGTTACGAAGCAGGAAAGCACCAGGATGACACAGAGGATGATGATGAGGGGGTCCTTGAACTTTTCGAAATAGAGCGTCAGCAGAGATTTCCTTTCCGGTTCGGGTATCCTGTTCCGTCCGGCGCCGTCCCTTACTTCAGGACTGTCGGAGGACAGGCAGTACCGCTCCCATATCTTGTAATCGTTGGCCATAAACTCGGGGCTTCTGTTTGAATGGTACAAAGAACGGGAAAATCCGGGAGAGCCGGTCTGAAAATCCAAACGGTTGGATTCTATAGGAGCGATTTCCAGAACCGGGATTCGGAAAGGGCGGAGGGCGCCCGGCCCTCTTCCTCGATGAGGAACATGGACAGGCCGATACCGAGACGGTAGGTGTCCGTCTGCTTGTCGAACCGGATATGGTACATCTGCTTGTCGGACAGTTCCCGGACGGCGTCGAAACCTTGATTGAGATAGGTCTTCAGCGTGCTCCGATGCGTGAGGATGCTGGCGATGTAGGAAAGAAAACGCGGATGACGCTCATCCTTGGTCGAGACAGACCGGTAGATCCGGATGGTATTGTAGATGACTTTCCTCCATTCTTCGTCACCGTCCAGGAGTCTGGCCTCAAAGCCGTCCGGGTCAAAGCCATCTTCCCGGACGAAAGACAGGGTGTCCGGGGATTTCAGGTATAGAATGGCGGAATGGAACGTTTCCCGGCTGATTCCGTGCTGTCCGTATTTCAACAGGAGCAGGTACAGGGTCCTCGCTTGCGGAGAAGATTCAAACTGGATGCGCTTTCCTCCAAAGCTGGGCAGGGTGAAATGGAGGTCACGGTCCAGGCGGATTTCGCTGTTCAGTTTCGATTCGGAACTGAAACAGTCGAAGAGGATCCGGTAGTATCCTTCATAAGGGAGAAGGTAAGAGTTGTCTCCGAAAAGTGAAACGAAGGAAAGGATCCGGTGTTTGACGTCCGTGGAGATGTCCAGGCAGAAGAAATCCGTGGAATGGTGCATCGCATTCTCGTCATCCAGAACCACTCCGCTGCGGATCTTGATCAGAAGGAAAGCTTGGAACGGGAAAACGCCCGGGGACAGGCCGAAACGGGAGACGACGACTTTGAAGAAAGTCTCGGAGTCAAATGAACCGAGGGATTCCTTCAATCCGTTGATTTTAATCCGGTCTCCGGCAGGCATCAGATACCCCATGGATTTCTGAAGGAGGCCGAACCTTCCGTTCGGGTCCTTCCCGGAAAGCCCGAGGTCGTCCAGAACATTGGGCAGATAGAAAAGGTCCAGGCCGATGTCTCCGAACGCCTTGGAAATAAGGAGGTTGTCATATTTGTCATCGAGAACCCGGTGGGCGCCTTCGGAATATGTCTTCTCCAGAAATACGATCTGCCGGTCGGTAAGGTCCGCATCCAGGTCCTGGACGGAAAGGATGCATGCCCATCGTGCGGATTCCGGGAGACAGGCGGTCGTGACCGCGGCGTAAAGCAGGTTTTCCTCGAAATCGACGTCGCTGTCAACCTTCATGATGGAATTGAAGATGTCCAGAACGGCCGTCACTTCCGCCCCTCCCATCTGCCTGATGACGGAGACGGCGGCTGCGAGGGGAATGTAATGGATCAGGTCGAGCTCTTCCTGCGGGAGACCGAGGCTCTCCTGCAGCGTGTTCAAAACGGAAACTTCCTTGCTGTGGATTTTGTTGTCCGCCTTCACCAGTTCGATGGCGATTTTCAGCAGGGCGCGTTTCTGGATGGGCGTGAGGGACTGTAGACCGTTCATGCTGGCTGTCTGTTGACTGATTACAAAGATAGTAAATCAGGACGTTTAAAAAAAGTTGTGGGGGAATTGTGAAAGAATTATCTTTGTGAACAGACTAATAATCAAGGGAGACTTTATGAGAAGACTGTTATTGTTCCTGGCCTTGCTGTCGGTGACGGCTTGCGCCACGTGGAAGAATGTTCCGAAACGGTTGGACAAATTTGTCGATGAGGCGGAGAACACCTCACCGGGCTATTCCAAGGAAGACTGGCAGCAGAGCAAGCAGCAGTATCAGGAGTTGATCAGTGAGTACTCCGAGCATGAGGACGAGTACACGCCCGAGGAAAGATCGCAAGTCATGAAGGATATCGGCCGATATCACAGTCTTCTGATTGTCAACAGCCTGCGTGATGCATGGGAATTCCTCAAAACAATGATCCAGATTCTTCCTTCCTATTGGGAGGGAGTCAAGGAGGTGTTCAAGGAGTTCCTTGAAGAAAAGAAGAGGGACATTTCCGACATTGTCCGGATATTGATCGACCCGGAGGGCATCAGCGGCTCGATCAAGAGTTTGGTCGAAGACTGGGACGCCTTGCTGGATGACGTTTCCGGGGAGATAGAATCCGCGCTGGAAGAGTACGAGCGGGAAGGATATTGATTCTTGACATGGGCTGGTTGTTTTCAAGAAAACTGCACCAGAAGGTCGTTGTCGCCGTTTCCGTGCCGCTGACCAGGGAGGACCTCGCCCAGTTTCGGCTGCGCGGGAGTGATTTCTATCTCTCTCTCAAAGGAGAGTTGGACAAATGGAATGACTACAGCCGGACGGCCGAGGGGCTTTCCCGGCAGTTGCAAGAGATCCGTGCCATGGGTGCGGACGTCATTGATTCTTTCTCGTCCGGCGACTTCCTGCGGCTCGAAGGATACGAAATCGCAGTCCTGCTTATTCATCATACTCCGAACGGAACGGTGGAACTGGCTGACGGAGAGATGGAGGATTCCCTTTTCGTCCGACAGTTTCCGAAAGGAATCGGCATCATCGACCTGTCATCCTGCCATTCCGGGCCTCTGATCACGATGTTCAGGGACAGCCTTCCGGAATCCCACATCCTCGGAGTCAATGTCAAAACGGCATTGCTGCTGAACGGTTTCATTGTCCGGCGGGTGTTTGCGTCCATGGCGAAGAAGCGGAAACTGGGGTATCTGGACGCTTATCTGCGTACCCTGGACAAGTTGAACCGATACAAGTCGGAGGAGGTTCAGTCGTTCCCTACGCGTGGGGATGTGGTGTATTTGGGCGATGACATTAATCCCCGTCCATAGTATGCGCCGTTTTCTGTCGTTACTGTCTTTTGTTTGTGCCTTTCTGCCCGTGGCGGCGCAGAGAAGCGTATCATTTCCTGTCATCAAAAACGGGGAGATCGTCATCCATCATTATGGGCATTCCTTATGCTACGATCCGGAAGCGATGATTCCCGCATGGACGGCGTATACGCTCTATGCCGGGGATATGGAAGGCGACGCCGTCCGCCCGACCCGTTTTATGCCGGACCCGGCTCCGGAACTTGCCGGATTCCCTTTGGCGGAACATGGGCATTATTCCAATTCGGGCTGGGTGCGCGGCCACATGGTTCCCGCCGGCGACCTCAAGTACGACCAGCAGGCGATGAATGACAGTTTCCTGACAACCAATGTCTGCCCGATGAATAAGGATTTCAACAACGGAATCTGGAAACGGCTGGAAGAGAAAGTCCGGAAACTGGCGGTCAAATACGACCACGTCTATATCATTACCGGTCCGGTCATGGGTGAGAATCGTTATGGCAAGGTGGGGGAGAGTGACATTCTTGTCCCGGACGCATACTACAAGGCGTTGTTGGTCCCCTATAAGGGGTCGTATCTGTCCATCGGCTTTCTGATGCCTAACGAGACTGCCCCAAAAGGGGCCAAGCTGAAGGATTACGCGGTTACCGTCGCGGATCTGGAAGTTTTGACCGGCCGCATTTTCTTCGCCTCGCTTCCTCTGGGAGCCTCCTTCAAGGTGAAGGACATGCTGCCGCTGAAGGAGTTGGAGTTGTATTGATCAGAGTATAGAGTATATGGAAAAGAAAAAGCTTGTAGTTTTGTCCGGCGCAGGAATCAGCGCGGAGAGCGGTGTCCCTGTTTATAGAGGCAACAAAGGAATCTGGAACGACCTTACTTTGCTGGAGTTGGCATCCCTCGAGGGCTGGACGAACAAAAAGGCGACGGTCATTGATTTTTATAATGACAGGCGAGCGGCATTGGCGGATGTTCGGCCGAACAGGGCGCATCTTCTGCTTGCAAAGATGGAAAGAGATTTTGATGTGACTATTCTTACTCAGAATGTCGATGACCTTCACGAACGGGCCGGAAGCAGCCATGTCATCCACCTGCATGGCGAATTGACATGCGTCCGGCCGGAAGACACATACACCGCCGCCGATGGCTTCAGTGAAGAGTATGTCATCCATGTTGGATATAATGCAGTTAAATTGGGAGATACAGGAGGGAAAAACCATACTCAGCTTCGTCCACATGTCGTCTTTTTCGGAGAACCCGTCGTGAAACTTCCCGAAGCCGTGAGAGAAGTAGAGTCTGCGGATATTCTTCTTGTCGTCGGAACATCGCTTAAGGTCTATCCCGCCGCGAATCTGTTGAATCTGACGCGCCCTGACTGTGATGTCTATGTCATTGACCCGGATGACATGTCCTTTTTCACATCCCGTCCGCCGTACCACATCAAAGAAAAGGCGACGGTGGGGATGGAAGAGTTTGCCCGGATAGTAGGATTCAAAGAGTAATGTAAGTAATGGATATGAAGAATTTGAGTTCAAAAGAAAAAGCGTTCCTCATCATTGGTGTCATGGTAGGCGCCTTCTTGGGCGGCTGGTGGATGTATGGCTTGATGCATAAGGATGATAAGGGAATTGAAATGATTGACGGTCACCCCGCTGTCGATCTGGGACTGTCTGTCAAGTGGGCCGCCCTCAATGTCGGAGCGGATTCTCTGGCTGATTATGGAAAGCTGGCTTCCTATGAAGAGGCGCAGCGTTTGTCCTGGGGAGGACGTTGGAGATTCCCGACTTCGGATGAGTGGAAGGAATTGTTTGAAAAGTGCTCCGTAAAGAAGGGGGTGAACGGATGTGTTCTTACGGGATCGAACGGGTCTAAAATGTTCCTGTCATGCGACAGTTTGTCGAAGTATACATACTGGTCCAGTACACCGAGTGAGATAACAATCATCACTCATGGCGAAAGTGTCGACTCTTTAAAAGCTTCATGTCGGAGTGGTTTTATGATGACTGAGGGGGCTGTTTTTTATGGAATGCCGCTACCGGATATTTCTCCAAACGTAGCGACCCGTTTGGTCTGCGAATGATCATGGATAAAGTCGAACTTGTCATCAGGCGTATAGCCGCCAAGGCCGACTATACGATAGGACGTCTTTATGTCAATGGCGCGTATTTCTGCGATACGCTCGAGAATACGGACCGCGGACTGGATCAGTCGATGCCGTTGGAGGAATTGACGAGAAAAAAGGTTTATGGCTCGACAGCTATCCCAACGGGGACTTACCGAGTAACCATGAGGAGAAAGAGTCCGAAGTTCTCCAGAATCGATTATTATAGAAATTTTTGTGACGGATATATGCCCCGTCTGCTACAAGTGCCTGGCTTCGAAGGAGTTCTTATTCATCGTGGCAACGGAGAAGAGGCGACGGAAGGATGCCTGTTGGTGGGCGAGAACACGAGTCCGGGCGGCCTCTCAGACTCAAAAAGGAATTGGGAGAAATTGATGAGAGACTATCTTCTCCCGGCAAAAGAAAGCGGAATTCCGATTACAATAACGATTTGCAGCCGATCATAAATGACAATCATTGTTAGAGACGAAGAAGGGTTGGGAAATGCCCTGATGATGGACGGGTATACGGATCCGCAGATATGTGGCGCCTATGACGCCATCCGAGATCAGTTCCGGGAGGCCGCCGTTCTGGTATTCTCAGAAATCGTGGAGGAGACCCTGCCGGATCGTATGATTGTGAACACGGCACCTGGTTTTCGGGAAGATCCTGAAACGGCAAGAATTGCCGCGCTGGCTTCTTTCAATTCTATGTTGAGCCGCGACGGCCTTCTGGTTTTCAATGTCCATGAAAACACAATCAAAGGCTATTTGACAGGGGATGAAGGAGAGATCGGGCAATTCCGGGCTACTGTGATTCATGAGATGATGCACGCTGCTGACTTGCCTGAATTGACCAGAAGGAACCACACTTTACAGGTGATAAATAAGAAGATTGACCAGTTAGTGGATCATGACTCTTTCGGTAAGCATGATGAGTATCCACAGATAGCTTTGTTCAATCTTATGAATATGCTTGGCCACAACAGGGCGGAGGGAATCGCTCTGCTGGGAGAACATATTCTAACAGCGCAAGAGTTTGCCAATTATTCCGATGCGCCTCTTATTTTCGAGAGGGCTTTTGAATTGACCATGCTTAACGCTGACAAATGGCTCTCTCACATCAAGGCGAATGATCCTCCCACGCAGAAACTGGTGTGGAGGATGGCTTATCACTCGGCACCGGTCATCCTTTTGAAGGTATTGTCCATCCGGGGTGACATTGATGGACCGGTTTGCGGAAGAGTACTGGAAGGTTTCCAGACGGGAGTTTATGACTTGTCTGACGAAGAAGTGAAGCGTGTTCTCAAAGCCGCATTGTCTTTAAGCATGCAGGACTTTATCGGCGGATTATTGCAATTGGGAGATGATGTGGCCCCTATCTGGCCAGTATTGCGGTTTTGCGCCCAGCTGCAGGGTGATCTGAACCAGGCAAACATGCTCCACTTCATTCGTATGGTACGTTCTCCTGAATCCGTGGAAACATTCAACCATGCGATGGACGTCATCATGGGGGTTACCATTCCGGAATATGAACTGGACGAAATGTACAGCGATTTCATGCAGAGTACTTCCGATACTGGAGAAAATGCGGAACTGAAGGAAAGGGTTATGCGGTTGTATTCCGTGATGAAGACGACTGCGGATTCGAAGGAAAAAAGCATAGCTATGTGGGCTTTGACCTATTTCTTCGATGACCAAGACTTGATACACGATGATATCCCCGGGCTGGGTTTAGTTGATGACATGCTTGTCATGGATCAAGCGCTACGGGTCTTATCGGAGAAATGAGGTCCTTCTCACGCAAATTAACACCCTGATACTTGCAAGGAAGCCGATTATTGGTTATTTTTGCTTACTTGTAGGAGGAATATCCGATGCTGCTGCAATTCGTTATAAATGGACTGATAACCGGCCTGCTCTATTCGCTTCTGGCGATAGGGTTCGCCTTGGTCTATAACACGACGCATATCTTCCATATCGCCGCTGCAGGCATCTATGTGTTTGCTGCATATATGTTTTGGTGGCTTGGGGTGAAGTGTGGTATGCCGCTCGTGTTCGCTGCGGCGTTGGCCATTCTGCTGACCATGGGCCTGAGCCTTCTTACGGAAGTGGGCGTTTATCGTCCCTTACGGAAAAAGAAATCCTCGCTCAGCGTCATCATGATCGCCTCCATCGGCTTGATGACCGTGATTGTCAACCTGATCGCCATGGTTTTCGGCAACGAAACCAAAGTGGTGGACAATTCAATTCATCATGTTTTTCAATGGGGCGGATTAATTGTCACTACGCCGCAGTTTTATCAAACTATCGTTTCCGCTGTTGTCATCGCGGTTTTTATAGTCCTGCTGAACGGCACGCGATTCGGGTTGAAGATCCGCGCTGTCAGCGCGGACGAGACGTTGTTCGAAACACTGGGATATAATCAGCAGTCGGTTTTTTCCGTCGCTTTCCTTGCAAGCGGGTTGTTCATCGGCCTGGCGAGTTGCTTGACGGTCTATGATGTCGGTATGGATCCCAATATGGGGATGACAGTACTGATCAACGCCATGGTGGCGATGATCATCGGAGGAAGCGGACGGTTTGGAACTTGTCTGGTCGGTGGGCTTCTGCTGGGAGTTCTGCAGTCCCTGACGGTGTTCTGGTTCGCGTCCAATTGGCAGAACGCCATCACTTTCGCCCTGTTGCTGGGCTTCCTTTTCCTACGGCCGCAGGGCATAGCCGGCTATAAGCAAAGAGTGGTGTGACGATGGAATACGTCTTTCATATCCTCATCATGCTCAACATCTACATCATGCTGGTGTTGAGCGCCAACTTGACCATCGGCATGGCCAACCTGCTGACGATGTGCCAGGCGGCGTTCTATGGAATCGGGGCATATATCGGGACGTTCTTCCTGATGAAGTTCCATCTGCCTTTCATCCTGATCGTTGCGGTGGTCTCTCTGGTGACGGGATTGTTCAGCTTTTTGGTGTCCTATGCCTCGTTGAAATTGAAAGGGGATTACTTCGTCCTGGCCACGATGGGCTTCCAGCTTATTGTCTATACTATCCTTTACAACTGGATATCGGTCACCCAGGGGCCTTATGGTATTCCCGGAATTCCCGGAATCCGGTTGTTGGGCATCTGGGAATTATCTGGGGTGTATAGTTATCTGGCCGTTTCCCTGGTTCTGGCCGTCGTGGTCATTCTGCTGTTCAACAACCTGCATGATTCTCCTTACGGACGCACGTTGAAGGCCATCAAAGCCGATGAAGTGATGGTCCAGTCGATGGGGCGCGACACCACTGTCGCCAAGTCCCGGGCCTTTTTCATTTCCGCGGCCGTGGCAGGTGTCGCCGGCGTCCTGTACGCCTCGTATGTGAGTTATATCGATCCTACCAGTTTCACGCTGAACGAAAGCATCTTCATCATCAGCGCGCTTTTCATCGGCGGTATCGGAAATGTCAAAGGGCCGGTTTTCGGTGCTCTCTTTGTTGTCCTTCTTCCTGAAATCCTTCGGTTCGTAGGACTTCCGGATGCCATCGCCGCAAATCTGAGGCAGGTCATCTATGGTCTCTCGCTTGTACTCGTTGTTTTCTTCCGCCCCCAGGGCTTGTTCGGAAAAGTTGTGATGAAGTAGTATGTTCCTGGAGATCAAAGATATCAAGCTGAGCTTCACAAACGCCCATAACGAGACATTCAATCTGCTGAAGGGTGTGAACTTGTGTGTCGATGCCGGGAAGGTCACCGCCCTTGTCGGTGGTAACGGGTCCGGAAAGACGACTCTTTTCAACATCATTTCCGGCTTTGAAAAGGGTTATTCCGGCGATGTCATTTTTGAGGGAAACAATTTGAACAAGGTTTCGCCGCACAAGATCTCCTTGATGGGCATCGGCCGGTTGTTCCAGGGAGGGCAGCTTTTGGAAGGTCTTTCCTTGATGGAAAACATGAAAATCGCATCCGATGACGAAACGGGGGAGCGGCCTTTCGAATCGCTGGTGAATCCCAGGAAGGTGAGAGAGAGAGAGGCTATGAAGGAGAAGCAGGCGCGTGAGTTGTTGGAGCGCATTTTCGGATCGGACAGCAAGTATCTGCAGATGTTGGATGTCAATGCATCGTCTTTCTCCTATGGAGAGCAGCGCCTGCTGTCCCTGGCTCGTCTGCTGATGGGCAATGACCGTCTACTGCTTCTGGATGAACCTACTTCAGGTGTCAATCCTGTATATATCAGAACCATTGAGAAGATGATCCGCGAGATGGTTGAAATTGACGGCATTACTGTCCTCCTCATTGAGCACAATATGCAGTTTGTCCGGAAAGTGGCCGATACCTGCGCCTATCTGGACGATGGTGTCATTTCCAAACTCGGTCCCACGGCGGAAGTATTGGATGACAAGAGTGTTCGAAACAGTTACTTAGGCCTATGAACGATTTGCTGAAAGTATCGGGCCTTTGGGGCGGTTATACGAAGGGTGTGGATATTCTTCGCGGCATCGATATGACCGTGCGGGAAGGCGAGGCCGTGGGCATCATCGGGCTTAATGGGTCCGGTAAGTCCACGCTGGGGAAAGCGATCATGAATATGATTCCTTTCCGGAAGGGGACCATTGAATTCAATGGGGAGGACGTAACGAGCCTACCTACGCATGAACTTGCCCGAAAAGGCTTGTCCATCATGCAGCAGGGCGGGCAGGTCTTTCAGAATCTTTCAGTCTGGGAGAATCTGGAGATTGCATCGGCTTCCGCTTCTTCGCTTGAACAGATTAAGGACATTATTCCTTTGCTTCAGCGCCCCAAGCGCGATCTTCAGCATCAAATGGCTGATAAACTGAGCGGAGGACAGAAACACGAACTGGCTCTTGCGATGGCTTTGGCCGCTGATCCGAAGCTGGTGATCCTTGACGAACCAAGCGCTGGGTTGTCGCCGAAAGCGGTGGAGGAGATGTATGCGTTGTTATGGAACGTGCGGGAAAAGTTAGGGGTGACCATCGTTCTGATTGAGCAGAATGTGAATAAGGCGATGGAGTATTGTAATCGGAGTGTATTGATTCAACTGGGCTGCATCCTAAAGGATAATCTCAATAAGTCATTGGAAGATATAGAAGTGATGTTTTTTAAAAATAATTGATTATGAAAAAAACGATTTGGCTTTTTCTTTTGTTCGTATGCTTGATGCCTACAGGCTGTAAACGCCGTGGCTCATCAGACGAAATCAAGGTGGGCGCAGCTATAGCCTTGACTGGTTTCGGATCGGACTTCGGGCAAAGCGAGCAAAATGCCATCGCTCTTTTAAAAGAGAAATACGGCGATGATGGAAAAGTGGTGTTCTATGTTGAAGATACAAAATCTGACGTCAACTCCGGTATTAATGCCATCAAGAAACTGATCAGTATCCATCAATGCGACATCATCTATTGTGAGTTGTCAGCCATTGTGAATGCCGCTTCCAGTATCGTCAGCAAGGCCGAGGCGACCCTGATCGCACCTGTCTATCTGGAGAATCTGAACGAGAATCCTTTTGCGGTCAGGAATCTTCCGTCGGCGGATCAGGAAAACGCCGCATTGATTGATTATTTGGTTGACAATGAGATTCCCCACCAAAGAATGGCGGTATTGTTTTCCAATGACGTTTTTGGACAGACATGCTCCAATTCTTTCTCCAGGCTTTTACCTGAAGGCAGCATCCTGTGTCATTCAAGTGCGGTCAATGAGGAGGCGCTTCGTGAAACCGCATTGAAAGCCATCAACGCAGAACCGGATGTGATTTATTTAGGAAGTATGTCTGAAACGCTCGGTCTTCTGGTCAAGTTCCTGCGACAGAATGGTTATAAGAAGGAGATAATCACGACAGACGCGTTCTCGTATGATTATATCAACTCTCTCGCTGGCGAATACGGCAAGGGGGTCCGATATGTGGATTTCAAAGATACAGATGAGTACGATGTGTTCAGGGAAGATTATTCCAGGAGGTTCAGAATTCAATGCGTCCCTAGCGCGATGTTGTGCTATGACGGGATTTCTGCGGTAGTTGCCGCCAAGAAGGAAGGAAAGGAATTAAATGGGACGGTCTATGAAGGGCTTACCGGTGAGATTTCCATCCTGGATGGCGAGATCCTTTATCCAATCCAAGTCAAGACATGGGAGTAGAGAATAATCCGATCATTTTCAATAAAGACTCGCGTTATTTGAGCGAGATTAGTGACGGGGCGGTTGACTATGTCATAACCAGTCCGCCGTTTAACATTTGCCATAAATATAAGACTTATCACGATTCTTTGGATTTCACGGACTTTGATGATCTGCTCACGACGGTAATCGGGTCAATTGAACGCGTATTAAAAGAGGATGGTTATTTTGTCATAGACATTGCAGATGTTATAGTCATGGAGAGAAGGATTGTCTATGGTGCCGAATTCATTAAGGATAAAGCTGGAATATACGGTCTGGATTTCTTTGGAACGTTCCCGTATATCGCCTTGGAGGGTTATGATAGAAAAATGAAGAGCAGTATTTCTCGTATGGATAGGAAACAAAGGTTCCACTCCTTCTGTGAACAAGTGCTTGTTTTTGGTAAGAGTCAATCGAGACGGGACCTGATAGATAAGTTTCAGATTAAGCCGTCCTATGTTTTTTCAAACCTTCGAGACTCCGCATTCTGGCCAGAAGATTTTATAAAGGATATCCTTGCTCCGTTCTCGTTGGACGGCAAATGTTTGTTGGATCCGTTTATGGGCAGTGGCAGTGTAGGACGTTTGGCTATGGAAAGGGGAGCGAGTTTTATCGGGTACGATGTCGATGAGGACTCTTTAAAAGCTTATGGATGGATTTAACAAAATCCTGTAGAGCATTTTGTTGTTTGTTAGATAATAAGAAAATGGAATCGTTTTATTCGGAAAGAGTATTCACAGAAGAATCTATCGACCTTTTTGCAGACCGCGTTGGACAATGGATGTCTGACGAGAGGGTCTTTTATTATGGGAGTTTTCTTTTTGATATCAATGGTAACCGTTACTATCGGAAACAACTGGAGAGTAATTGGATGATTGATAACGATCTTTTGACTCCGGAGGAACAAATTCTGGTTGAAAGATTGAAAAAGAATCTCGACTTCAACTCATTTGAGGGAAAGCTCTCCATAACCCTGATTATTCAACTGCAATACCTTTCTCAGAAAAACAAGATTCTTCATCTTTTTGTCGATCCGGTTGATCCGAATAAAACGGGGTCTTGTGAGTTCATTTCCTTGGATACTGATGAAAAACTGCATGTGTCGCTAGACCGGTTAACAACGGTCATAGGAGATGTAAAAGAAGAGATCAAGAATGACATTATTGAATCATTCAAGTTCAATTTTAGTCTCATTCGCCCCTATGGTTTTCACATGTATTTTTTCCCTACAGCTCTCCCATTATTGTCCGGTAAGGTAAAAATAGTAAATGTCACTACGGTCATCTGTCCTGAGCTTAAGAAAGAGGACTGGACTCATATTCAAGGTGGCATTCAGTATAGTATAGAGGGGTTATTGAAGGACACTATCAAGTTTCTTTACAGAAAAGAGCGAAAAGAGGCCGTTAAATCGGCAAAGGCGGCGATTATGTCTCGAAACTTGAGCCACAACCTGGGAAGCCATGTGATGTCTTATCTTAAGCAAAGTCTCGGTTCCGTGACGGATATGGAGTATTCCGGGGCGCTGGTCGATGCTTTCGGTAAAGGGGAGGAGATTAAGAAAGAGTTGCCTTTCCTTGTAGGAACAGGTAGGTTTATTTCCTATTTGCAGGAACGTCAGGATTTTATCGCCACTGTCGCGACAGATTATATTCCTTTCCCGTCTGTAGTGAACTTCAAGGATGCCATTTACGATGAGTTGAATCCTGACTACCGTTTTTTGAGGCATTCTGAATGGAAAGGGCATAAGCCGGTGAATATTCTTTTGGAAAACATAGCCAAGTCAGAAGGTTTGTCCCGCAGTATTGGAGATACGGAGCAACGGAATAATAACATCATCATCAAATTTAGAGAGTTTGACGGTCTTCATATTACCGATGTCAGCAAGAGTTCGTATGAAGACTTGCGACGATGGAATTTTTCTTTGCCTGGTGGAGTTATGGGGCGGCAGGCCGTTTTTTCAATCGTAGAGAATGCCATACGTAATTCTGCGAAGCATGGGGCGAGAGAGAATGGAGAAAATCTAGTCTTTGTATTCGATATAATTGATCCTTTGGAGCCTCTAGACGATAAGTTCTTCCAGGATTATCAAAGTTCAAAAGATAGATTTGATTGTTATATTGTCACATTGACGGACAGCATAAAAACTGATTCCAAAGATGTCAGTTTTATTAATGAAATATTGAAGAACCCCTTTGATAAAGATGCTAACGACTTGACGGCGAGTAATAAGGGCTTGAAGGAGATGCTGATTTCCGCCGCATGGCTTAGAGGTATCCGAATAGAGGATTATCAGGCTGAAAGTTCGGAAATAGCCCCTATCCTGCGAGCCCGAAACACACCTGAGGGTTATCTTCAATATGTGTTTTGCTTACCGAAGGTTAAAGAGGTCGCACTGATTACCGAAGATAAACTTGCCGATAAAAAAGAATTCGATTTGTGGGCAAAGAATGGATGGTATGTCTATTCTGTGGATGAGTATAAGAGATTGTCCGGCAAGAATTTCAGTTTTGTTATTTTGGATAAAGATCTCTCAGAAAAAAAGGAGGAAATCAGAAGAATCTCCAACAACCGTTTTTTCGTTTCTGCGTCAAACAAAGATTTCAGTAAGCGTGAAATCATCTTCGATTTCGAAAAATGTAGCGGGCTTATTGAAACAGATGATTTCAAGGCTGCCTTAGGAGATCTTTACGAGCAATTGGCTTCGTTTGATGATGAACCTGTCAGAATTACCATCATCGATGAGAAGACTGATTCTGCAGCAGGAGAAATCAGTTCTTTTCTCTCTCTTGGTGAAGATGAGTCAAATATTCAAAATGCGCGTTATCTTTATAGAAAGCACAATGATACGGATAAAGAATTCGTCGATTTGCTACATACTTTAAAGATCCAAGAAGGTAATCTGGCCAGTGCCCTGGATTCCCTGCAGTTTATTGAAGGGATTACAGGCGGTAACTCTACTGATCGCCTGATCAGGAGAGAGTTCAAAGATGATTTATGGGTTTATCAGCACGCTCACGCGATGAAGACTCGAATAGCTGTTTTTGATGAGAGAATTTTTACTAAGATTACTGGGTATGAAATGTCGCAGCTTGTAGAGGAGAATAGAGAAGCCATTGATTGGGTGAAGGAGTTGGAAGGGTTGGAGGACATGCAAGCGAAGATGGTTGTTAATCGGTATGATTTTACTCGTAATAAAGCACTTAGCTATAGTTCTCTTATGAAATATAGCAGGCAAGAGCTTATTGATTTTGCAAAAGACACATATCCGCTGTCAGATCCCGTAATTGTATGTGAGCTGAATAGAATCATTCCCTTGGTTTATCATAAGAAAGGCATTGATGTCTATACGTGGACAAAGACCAATGATTCTGATACTGAAAAACGTTTTGCAATCTGGGGAGTACGATTGGATATTGGGAGTATTGAAACCGATACAATGAAGGACGAGTGGCGAAAGAACATTTATGGCCGAATTGATAAGGTGGCGGATTTGGTCATCAAAGGAGGAAAACCCAAGATTCAAATTGACAGATCTCTGCCCGCATACGATTATGTTTCGGTACATCAGGGTCTTTTAGACAAACTATACGAAAGTGCTTTTCGTGGTTGTCCATCGGATGCGAATGATGCGTCCGACTCTAAGTTGTTATTTACGAAGGAGATTCATAGCAAGTTTGTGTGCGTGTCATCTGATCAGAAGGATTACCTGCCCGGATTGGCGATCCATTCAGGACGTTCCAAACCAAATTCTGAGGATATGCCTCAGCATCAGCCTTTTATTCAATACGCCGCTATTGAGAATGCGATATCAGATTGTAAGTTTACCTTAGTTAATCTGTTTGATTTTGCCTGTTATGAGAAATAGGTTTATTTTTACAACGAGGTATTTTGGGGAAAACAAGGCCTTTTCCCAAAGGAAAGGGCTTTCTAAGAGTTCTCCCATCTGGAAGATGCTGGTAGATCATTTTTCGAAGCAGCCGGATGATATTTGGGATTGGTTTTATTCATTTTATTCTAACCTTGATAAACCGGAACAAGATTCTTTTGACAATTATTTTGGTTATTCATCAAGCTCATTTGGTAGCGGGGAGGATCATAAACTTATTTTTCTGACGTTTTTGTATGGTCTTAAAAACGGAGTAGACATCTTTGAACAAATAGTCAATCGCAAGTCCACAACTCCAAAGATTGAACAGGAAATCACGAATTGTCCCGGTAAAGATGCTTCCGAAAGAATGGCTGCCCGTTTCAGTTATTTCCATCTTGCGCAATCTGACAATGATGTGGAGGCGTATGCCGTTCCTCATCTGAAATGGAAATCTGATCTTGATTGGATCAAAGCGCTGATTGAGGAGACTTTTGGAAAAGACCCGTTCCGTGAAGGCATGATTCATCTCATCCTGCATGACCACGATTTGCCCGGGTATGAGAATACTCCTTTTAAGTTTTTGACTGCAGATGAAATACTCTCGGTTTTTTTCCCTAAACCAACGGATAAGGATAAACAGGAACACATCAAAGAAGGTGTATACTATTATAATGAGAGTGTTCAATTACGGATTGTCGTCTTTCAACATACTTGGAATGACGTGACTGAGATTCTCAACAAAGAGTGTGAGAATCCGGCTGTTATTCTTAATTCTTTGGGCAAAAATGCTGATGTTGTCAATGAGATTTTAGGAAGTTCTTCCCCGGAATTGGATAAAAATATATATAGCGCTTTAGCTGTTGATGGATCTGTTGACCTTTGCCGTTCGTTAATCAAGGATGATGTTGGAAAATTCAAGTTTGATTGCGACAATCAACCATATTATATCTATGAGGATAATGGCGCTTTGTTGACAGAGTTCATGCATATCAAAACTGATCTGGCATCTTCAAAACAGACAGTCCGCTTTATTGACATGCTAAGAAATCCTGCGTTTAATGAGAAAGGAGAGTTGTCGGATATCAGAAAAATGAAGTTTCCGATCATTATTGTTGTTAAACCATTTTTCGAGGACTGGGCGATAACTGTGCCCGATAAAAGTGAGCAAATCGAGACTCACAAGAATAAACTTGCCCTCGAATCGAATCTGAAGCAGGTGTTTTCTTTTTTCAATGATTCGTCTATTTGGATCCGACTCGTTAAAAATGAGAATGAAAAGAATAGGGCCATCCAGGAGTTTACTTATTTCAATCGAATAGGTCTTTATGGCTACAACAGCGCCTGGGAGAATTTGGAGTATAATACACGTCACTTTTCGGGGAATTATCTAATCCCAACCACCGGCGGGCACGGCCGCTTTGTTACGCCGTTACTTTTTGGTAATGAAATAAAGGCGTTGGAAAGGATGAAAGGGGTTTTTGAAAGCGACGTTTAGAGGAGAATTGCGCATTAGTTTCATTGGTTATTATGAGCGAGTCATCAATCAATACTGGTCAGAAAAAGAGTTTGGTTCATCTTTTTAACAAGGTTGCCTTTCGTATCTTGCTCGTGGATGATAAGGTAGGCTCCAGAAATGAGAATGAAAAATGTCGTGGCCATTTTTGCAATCCGAACAATGAATCTATCAATCTGGATATCAAAGGTTGTGAAATAGCGGATTGTACTTCTGAAGAGTGCAAGCTTTGCACAATAAAGCGGCTTATGGATGATGGCGGAGGTCAGGATGGGAAAAGGGAGTTATTCAATCAAGATGATGCCGGTCAGCATTTTTATTGGAATGATAATAACGTTGAGTGCTATTATTGCCCGACTATCATTCCGGATTTCATAGATGTGGACAATACTTGTTTTCCATCTTTTGAAGACATCATTATCGAATCTAAGAGCGATAGACCGGCGAAGGAGGCGGCAAAGGAGACGAAGAAGCACTTGACATTCCATTGCAATTTCGCTCCGGGCGAATCAAACAATGTCCAAATCGTCGGGGTTCATGATATTCGTACAGCGCTGCTACTTCTGAGTCGTTTTAAGTTTGATATGTTGTTTTTCGACTATCTTCTGGATAAAAAGAGTGATGATGAAGACGCAAGAGAGTTTTCTCGGCAGTTTTTTGATTTTTTGACTAGTAAGTATGCAGAAAAAGCGAGGGGGGAGAAGAGCGATGAGAAGAAAAAAAAGTACAACGCGTTGGAAAAATTGCGTCTGGCCGTTTTGGACAATCGCGGACCTGTTGACAAATTTTGGATTATGCCTATTACTGGCTTTAACCAAACATTCATCCAAGACATATACAGTAGCGGAATCAACTTGATTGACTATCGATGGAACATTAGTAACGGTGCGGACCCTATTACCACGCCATGGCAGTTTCTATATCACCTCAATAAATTCATAGAGTTACAGTTGAAATCATGCGTTTATTCGATGGAGAAATTGCTCCGTTTTTTAAGATATACTTGTGAGGACCTCAAAGATCTCAAGGAAAGGGGCGGGGATGGATTCGGATTCTATGATTTTCAGTCATTTATGGGCGCAGAGTATGCTAATTTCACACGACGTTACGGAAACAGGCATCTTATACAAAGAGATGCAGATTGGGCTGAAGGTCGTCAGAATGATAGTGGCAAAGATGATAATAAATCCGTGTTTGCTACCTATGTCTGGAAACATCTGTATGCGAATTTGGAATACCGCGATGCCATTGAACTAAACCGTTTGATTCAAAGATTCCTGCACCATACATCGGTCATGCATAATGACCGGCTTGGGCGACAGCGCCTGGAGGAGACCTTTGGGCAGCTTTGTTTCTTCGTTGAGACAAACAAGCATGTCCAATCCACTATCAGTAACTCAGCGATCGGATTGTCAGAGGGCTTTGATTTTCATGAAGGTTTATTATCCCTGCGGACAATCATGGACAGTCTGGTTTCACACTCAAGATAAAGTATTCATTCTTTTTAAAATTGCATATCCATGTTCGCCCTTGATTCTGCGGAATCGGCCCTTTATGGCGGAGTCTCGTCCGATATTGTTTCTGATCAGCTGAAGAATCAGTTTGTCTTGCATCTCGGCGATGAACAAATTGACAGCCGTATTTATGTGAGGATTTCGTCCCGAGAGATCTGTTTCTTTTATTATGATTGGGATTATGCAGTCGTCAAGGAGCCAATTAGGAAAGATACGGTATATATGAGGGAAGTCGGTGCGATTTCATTAACGCGCCCCAAAGATACGGGGAACGATATCCTGACATTTCCTCAGAACATAGCGGACCTATTCCTTTATCGTGTTGAGAATACAGATGCGAACGTGAAACTGTTCAAAAGTATCTGTGACTGCAATGAGAGGTTCTCGGAAAGGTTTTGGGGTTTTCCTTTTGTGGCCCGGAGGTCATTTGAAACTAATGGGCTAGAGCAGCAGGGGGAAACCCAAGACGAGACGAAGAGATTAAGGGAATTTCGTTTTTTTTTACGTTGTTGCCTTCTCTGTTTTGTCTATGAATTTGAGGACCGGGCGATGTCCTTCGGCGAATCGCCAATCTATGACGAGGTTCGGGACAAGTTAAGATTATCGGATGTATATAGTCTTCTTTCGTCCAAGATTCATTATACTCTGTACTTATATGACACGAAGCATCTTTCGCAAAGTATTGAGCAATACTCCTTCCATGCCCAGAAGTATGCGGACGGATTAATGGACGGGCAGATCAACAAAGTCATTCTTCCAGATGACTATGTCTCATTCAGTCCTTTTCTTGATTTACCACGTACCAAGAAATCGGCGAATAAGCTTTTCCTTTCACATGGCTCCGAGGTACAAGAGTGGTTCTATAATCCTGAGGCGGAGTTGGAAAGTATTTTGGATAAAAACCGCAAGCACTTGGAGACCAGGGATAAGAAGACGGGAAACGCCGCATTTTTAAAGACTTCTTTGGTGTCGAAAATTCGGTCTTTTTTATACACGAAGCATGCGATTTATCAAGCGATGACATCAATGGTGAGTAAGAAATGGTTTTGCGGAGCACAGATTCTTATGGGCCTTTTCAATCTCTCTTTGATTATCGCGTTATTGTTTTTCAAATCTAGCTTGTGGGGGGCTTTTTTCAGCCATTATTTGATGATTGGTGGCGGGCTTGCCGTCGCTGTCTTGGTATGTATTTTTATGGCCGGATATCAAAATGACCAAAAAATCATAAACGCCTTTTTCCCCAGAATCATTCTTGCAGAAGCTGCGGCATGGCTTACTATAGGTATTGCTGAGGACCTGGTGAAAAGTATGTTGTGGGTGAAGTCCCTACCTGTTATCGTTGCAATCGTTATTGTTTTGGCCTTTGTTTGCGTCTTACTCTTTGGAGAATCTCAGCAGCACTCTCCTTACTGTACTAAACATAACATTACCAAGACAATACTTGTGATGAATCATTCTCTTTTTTTTGCATTGGTTCTAGGGTGTGTCATGCAGCTTATCTTCTATGATAATTTGCTAAGAACCAGCAATGTGCTGTCGGATGTCATTTACAAGGAGCATTTCGACAATGTCGAAGATTATCTGCACAGGCTTGAAGATTTAGATCAATCGATTACAGATTACCGTGTTTTTGCACGTGATTACGATTTTGGTCATACTCAGCTAAGCGGTGATAATTCCGGAAAAACAAGAATTAATGGGAATATCATAGTCTTTAGCGACGGAAGCATGATTGATTCGGTAGCACTGTCTTTGGAGAATCGAATCGGCCTTGCAACCACCTTGAATCCGACTTCGGATAGCAACAATATATGTGATTATCATAATGCTTTGACAAACAGCATGATGTCATTGAATCGGAGAATCATTTCCCTTCAAACTAAAATGAATGACAAAAGGGAGAATAGAAACTTGCCGGCATTGGATTTCGGCCTTTTGGGAGAGCCGGTCGTAATGAGTGAATTGGTTTCAACGATTCCTGTTGGTGCAGACTCTATCATAAATAGCAATCTTGAGAAGTTGACGGAAATCAGGCCTGTTCTTTTGAAAGAGATTCGTGAGACCAAGAATCATCTGATGGATGATGGCTATGATTCTTTGATCGGTTGGGCGACTCAACAATACATAGTCGATACTGTGCCAGAAGCGACTGAGAGTGCTTATCTGAATGAATTGGTCGATGTGTCAAAGATGAAAAAGTGTTGTGTGCTGGTTGGCTTTTGCAAACAACCCACGTACCGGTTTTATCCAACATTATTGCTTCTTCATATGCTTATCGTGTTGGTGTTAGCATTTTTCACCCAACTCATCATCTCAGAAAAAACGGTAACCGAACCCTTGTAGAAATAAGATTGACCATGGCTCCCACCATCCACTCCATCGGCCTGTTCATTGACGGCGGATATTACCAGAAGATCAATGCCGGACTTCGCAATAGCGGGGGAAGGCCGATCACGCTTCATAATCTGGTCGGTTTTGTCCAGCTGGCCATCGCCCGGCATTATGAGTTGCCGGCGGTCAACTGCATTGTGACGGAAAGCCATTTTTTCCAGGGGCGGTTTCCGGCGGACAAGACGGACATGACTCGGAATTTCCGGGACAGGACCTTTGAGGACGAACTGATTGAGGAAGATGTTGTCTTTCATTATAAGCACATCCACCAGATCGGCAGCGTCTATCAGGAGAAAGGCATCGATGTCTGGTTCGCTCTGGAGACCTATGAACTCGCCCAGTACCGTGATTTCGATTTTGTGGTGCTCGTGACCGGCGATGCCGACCATGAGATGCTTGCCCGGAAGGTCAAAGCGCTCAAGAAGCAAGTCGTGCTGCTCACCTGGAATGTCGCATCGGTGGAATCTACCTCCATCGCGCTCCGGGAAGAGTGCACGCTCCATCTCGACTTGGCCCGGCTTACGGCTGATAATCCCTCTCTTGTCCAAGTGCTGACGGGCAAAAGGGTTGAATACAGCGAAATGGCGGGTCTTCTCCCTGTAAATCCAGTCTAATCAACAATCGAGAATTTCTATGACTCAACCTGAAACGAAGTCCCTTGCAGACCTCCGCACCAAACTTCTCCTGGACCTGGATATTCCTGTTGAAAAGGCGGACGCTTTCCTGCTTGACATGGAACTGAATCCGCATAAGATTCCGGACTATATAAAGTTGCTTACTTTGCATCTGGATGAGACGGTCCGGACTGCGGAGAACCGGTTTGCGGGCGAGATCAAGCAGACATCCATCCGGCGGATTCATGACTGGGAGGAAATAGTCGGTCCTGTCTCCATCCGGGAAATCGTGGCCATGAGCAAGCAGTGGAGTGTTTCCATCGACAAACTGATCAACCGGAAACTGACGCCGGAACTGATCAAGGCAATGCTGGACGAGTTCATCATCGGGCAGGAGGAATACAAGATCCAGCTGTCTCTGGCATTCTTCACTTACCTGATGAAAAAGACACGCCACGGGATGCTCCCCAAGAGCAATCTGTTGGTATGCGGCCCCAGCGGCTCCGGAAAGACCTATGGAATGCAGGTTCTGTGCGGTCTTTTCCATGTCCCCTTTACCATCGTCCATTGCAACAATCTTGTTCAGGAAGGCATCGTGGGGGAGACTCTGACGGCTGCTTTCACGTCGCTCATCGAGAAGTGGCCTGAAGAGGACATCAAGTATGCCGTGGTCTGTTTCGACGAGTTTGACAAACTGTTTGAAAAAGGCCAGGGGATTGATGACGGCGGGGTCTATAACACGCGGGTTCTTAACGAGATGTTGAACATTATCGACGACAAGGGAGAAGTGAAATTCAAGAAAGAATTCAAGAATGAAAGCGAACGGATTTCCATCCCGACGAGCAAGATGATGTTCGTGTTCACCGGCGTCTTCGACGGTCTTCGTGAAAAAGAGGAGAAGATCCCTCCCATCGGGTTCAATCCGGTGGCCACCGAGGGGAAAGAGAAAGAACTGACCGCCGATGATTTCATCCGTTTCGGCATCAAGCCGGAAATCATGGGACGAATCCAGAACTTCGTTGTCATCGACGCCTTGTCCGAGGAGGAGCTGATCCAGCTCTTCGACATGGGCATGTCCTCTCCGTTTTCCGAGTTCGAGCGATATTTCGCCTATAACGACATCCAGGCCATCCTTACGGAAGAAGGGAAGCGTACGCTCGCGAAACTGGCCAAGGAGCGCGGACTCGGCGTCCGCGGTCTGAAGAGCCTTCTTCACCAAGCTCTCCTGGAGGATATGTACGATTTGGAAGTGGGGGAGGAGCGGGTTTTGAACATCACTCGGCAGTATATTTACGACAACCTAAAGTAGTTTGCCATCATGGAAGGTTCTATTTTTGACATTCACCGTCTCTGGGAGGAGATTCTGGAGCAGAGCAAGGTGTCGGACGACCCCGATTTTGCGGAATTCCCGGTTTATTTGGAAAAGATTTATCCCAAAGAACCGAAACTGGAAGATCTCGACTGCTATAAGGAGTATCTCTCGCTATTTGTCGTCAGCGGGGAACTCTACGGAAAGGAGTTCCTGAACGACTGCAACATGTCCAGGGAGGAATGCTTCTTGCTTTTGAAGCTGGTTGCGGCGTCTTTTTCTTCCACGTATGAAGTAGCCTATTTGAAAGATGAAGACAAGCTGGAACTGACCATTCATGTGACGAGCAGGAAACAGAGCATTACGAAGAAACTGCAGGAAATATGGAGTTTTCAAGTCTATTCCCTGTACCGGATCTATCTGGAAGAACAGCTTCATCTCGAGTTTCTCCTTGCCAGCGGAGAACGTGACGTCAAAGGTCAGAGGAAGCAGCGGTTGTCCGTCTTCGAGAAAGAGATGGCCCGTTGTGCATTTGACCTGCATGGCTTATCCGGCGGGCGTGGCGGAGGAGACAGCATCGATGATCAGTTGGATGACCTGCTGAATAGTTAGGCCCCCTTCCTTACAATTTGAGTTCCTGTTTGAACGTCGTGCGGGAATTGTAATCTCCGTGGACTGTTACGGAATGGGTTTTGGCATCAGGGAAAAGTAGTACCCGGATGCCGTCAGGGGCTGTTTCCCGGACGACACCGCCATCAACGCGCCAGTAGAGGCGTCTCACTTCGGAATTGTCGATCTTCACCCAAGGGCCCTCCTTGCCTTCAAGGTGGAGGTCGACGGGTGCGGTTTCCATCTGCTCGGCAAAGAATTCGGCCATCTTGTCTGCAATGTCGTAAAGCTGGGAGTAGATGATCGAATCGGCATCGTTCAGATGGAGGCTGTGCTGGTGCTCCGTGTATTTGTACAACTTTGACTTGTAACCCAAAGCTCTTGCTTTTCTGTCGATGTCCCCGGAACCATGCATCTTGTCGAACGCAGTGCGGTTCAGCCTTTCCCGAAGCCTGATAAAACGAAGCACCCGATCCACAAAGGAATCCTTGGGAATGCTTTTGAACAGATCTTCATGGAAATAATCGTGGAAGGGATAGTCATACCCGAAATTCACGGTAGGGTCATTTTCGCTATGGAAGGAAACGATGGGAACATTGGCGTTTTTAAGTATCTCCAGATCTTGGACGGCCCCCCACATGTTTCCGATGGCCCGTATCGTGAAATGTGTACTGTCCGAAGGATTGACGGCGGCAATAGGCCCCAAATCAGAATTATCCCATGCAAGAGCCTTGAGCAACTCTTTCTTTTCCCATCCGATACTTTTGAAAACAATGGAAGGGAGATTGTCGATTATTCTGGTCAGAAAGCCATCTTTTGTACTTTCGGGCCTGTCTTCATCCCTCATGAAAGCGAGATTCAAGGCCGTAATGGCTCCGGCACTGTTTCCTGCCAGGAATACTCTCTCCGGGTCGATGCGATAATCGTTCATTCCTACAAGGAAACGTGTGGCTGCGTGAGCGTCCTGGATGGCTCGGTAACCGGCTCGCGTCGTTGCGGCTCCATAGGGAAGGAAGCCCATCCGGTAATTGATGGCGGCCGCCACGTAGCCTCGGGAAGCGAAATAGTTGCATAAAGCTTTATAGTCCGGGTCGGCCTTGTCTTCATAGAAGAACGCTCCGCCGTGAATGAGAAGGAACAACGGGCGGAGATACTCTCCGGTTTCTTCCGGCAAGTAAACGTCCATCTCCAAAGGACAGTCATCCATCTTGTCACCGAGATTTTTCACGCGGTCGAGAAAAATCTCCGTAAAAGATTTCCCCGGCACCTTGGGGTAACTGGTCCAATACCCCTTTGCCGTTGCATAGGAGACATTCGGTTCGGGGGTCACCGTATAGGTCGAATCAAGATAGGGCTTGACTTCTGGAAGTTCAGGATTCGGATAGTCCGGGGCTTCATAGGGATGGAAGGAGAACGCTTTTTCCGATTTGTCGTCAAAGACCATCAGCAGTTTTCTTCCCTTCTGCCGCACTGTGACGGGTTCTGCCCGGGTATAGATGGTTCCGTTGTCGGAATAATAGGTCCCGTCCAGCGGAGTCGTTTTCGCTTTGAAAATGGCGACACCCGTCCCGCTTCTATCCTTGAGTTTAACTTCGTAGAGGGTGTCGGGGGAGGGTAATTCAATGTCCGGAGTGCACGAAACGGCGGTGAGCAGGCATGCGACGATCGAGGAGGGTATTCTTTTCATAAAAAGATAATGCGTGGCGGAATGAGCGGGTAAACAAATATATGTTATTTTCAGATAATTAGCAAGGCGCTTATTTAAAAAAGAATTAGGATAATGGGAAGAATATTTTTATTTTTGAGATGACAGAAATCCATTGACAATTAATAACTGAATCATGCCTAAAGGACTTTTTATCGGACTTGGTGGTGCCGGAGTAGAAACCGTGGCCCGACTGAAATCGTTGTTGTTCCAGAGAACCTATGGCTCTGACAAAGAAGCCTTGGATGCGGACTGCTCGTTCATTTTTTATGACACTGACGAGGAATCAAGAAACTATGTTCAGAGTGATGTCCATCTGCAGAGGCTGATGGGGAGGTATCCTGTCATTGACCCACATGAGTATGTCGATGCGGGTTCCGTCAATCCGTACCACATGTATAATTCTGCGCTTCAATCCACCGGACACGACGATCGTAGCCGAAGAATGCTGGAGTGGGCCACCGTGCTGGGGCTTCCTGGTCACGTCCTAGCACGTGGGGCGGGGGCACGGAGAATGATGGGGCGTTTTGCTTTTTTCGGGGCGAAAAACAGGCTTGAAGAAAGAATACGGGAGGGAATACAGAATGATTGTGAACCTATTTGGGTATTCACCTCCTGTTGCGGAGGGACGGGTAGTTCAGCAGTTTTGGATGTACTCTATCTTGTGGACAGATTGGATCGTGAGATTACTGGTTTTCCCCGCTCGTCTGTGCGATTGGTGATGTTTATGCCGAAATCTTATATTGATCATTCCCCCCATCTTGAGGTATTCAATCACAATTCCTATGCGACACTCTGGGAACTCAATGAGTTCCGAGTCGATTATGAATTGAAAGGTGATGGCAAAAAATTCGGTGCTTTTGCCGCTTTGCCGGACATGCCGGGTTGGGAGGATTTGGGACCCTGGAATGTCTGCAAGTTTGTCATGGCCGTCGATACGGAAAGCCAAAGAGGAAACGTAATCGGCCTTGATGAAATGTATGCGAATACGGCGGAATTGTGCTATCAGATGTACAATAGTACGGTGGGCGAATTCCTTGAGAATGACTTCTATTACGGCCTCGAAGTCGGTCATCCCAGAGAAAGTCGGAATGATCCTTTCAAGTGGTCAAGGTTCGTGTTGGGAGCCGGTTTCCGCTCCATTGTAAAAGCGGATGATTTCCTGAAGGACTATTTGCGGGTTCGTTTCCGCTATGACTTGTACGGCTATGGTTTGCAGGGTGTCCAGTTTGAAAAAGTCTGGCCGGACCCTGCGGATCGTAAAGAGGTAGCCGGTCGTTTTGCAGATGACTATATTTTCAAACATTTGGTCAATATCCGTAATCACGAGCTTTCTTCGAAGGAATCTCTTTACGGCTGTTACATGAAAGCATTCGATAGCATCCAAACTCCGTTCGATATGGATATTCCATCAAAAGGCAAATGGGAGGATGTGAGCGATAGTTTTGTGATGGAATGCAAGAAAAAAGCGAGAGATTTATCAGATGCATTCACATTTCCATCCGGCGGCTCCTTGTCGATATCTTCATGGTTGCGCAGGATTCAAAAGAGCGTGAAGGAGGGGGTGGAAAAGAGCATCCTTGAATACGGGTTGAACTATACTTATGCGTTGATAGAATGGACAAATAAGTATCTTCGTGAGTCGGATGACGCCGAATTCCGGGGTTCGTATTTGAAGACGCTGGAAAAAGAGATTAGGGATATCGTCAAGGAAGGGATTTCATTCAAGCATGTCTTTCAGCGTAAAAAGTATAGGGCGCTCTTAGCTAATGGAATGGAGGAATACCGGAGAGCTACCGCCATGTCCCTCGCAATGGATCATATCCGTGTCATTTTGGAGGACATTACCCGGAGTGATAATGGTTTGTTGGATCGCATTCGAGAAGGGGGCGGCTGCATGGGAATTGTTAACATTATCAATGAGTTCAGAATGTTGTTTTCCATTGAGGGGGAGTGCCCCTATAAGGAATTGGCGTCGGTATTCAAGAAAACAAAAGGCGATGCCTGCTTCGATTATTTCCCCCATGTCTATGATTTCGTGGACGAAGGAGGCGATTGGAAATCTGGGCACGTGTTTGAACTCCTGTACAATCGAGTCATCCCCAAGGATATGAATTCAAAGACTCCGGCGCTCTCTGATATCATTGATCGCATAAAGCATCGTCTCCCCGAAGGAGAGTCCTTTTTCTCTGATTTGATTTTGGGCGATTTTAGGAAGGTTTTCCCCCGACGTGTCCAGGCTTTTAAACATGCGGTAGACCAGTTCATCGAAGATGAAATCATCGGCGATTTGCAGATTCAGTCGTGGCTTCATGAACCCCTTGAATCTGCGTTTATTCAGAGTTTCTTCAACGAAGATGAAATGCGTAATTACTTGAGAGACTTCCTCTCCTTGAATCGGTGTCCTGTGTTCTATCCTTGTTCGGAAGAATCACTGTTTTATCATCAGGTTGAGCCCCGATACTTGTTATGTGGAGATGGTGACTGGTTTGTCAGGGAAATGGGCTATGCGTATAATGCGAATATGCAGTATGAAAACCGGCCTGGCCAGCATCGCTTCACGCTCATCAGGTTCGAGGTCGGACATGACTTCTATGACTACAAGTATTTCCCTATGTTGAAGGACTCCTACGAACGGGCAGTAGATATGATAAAGAGTCAAGGAAGCGGATGCCATATCCACAAATACTTCGTGATTCGCGACCTTGAAAAGGCATATCGGATACTATCCGCTCAATTGAGTTCGGACCCTGAATTCTAAGCTTTTGCTTGCGTCAGATAGATTCCTAGGCTTTCTTCAAAAGTATAATCAATCAACAGGTCCTTCGGTGAGAATCTCCGTTCCCGCAAGTTCTCATACATGCGGCGGCTGCGGCGGGTGCGGAATTTCATGCCGGACATGAAGAGCCATTCGACAACGTCCATGAACGTGGTGTCATTATCCTGGCAGAATGCCTCGATCTGCGCCCGGTGTCCCATCAGGTACGACAGGCGCATCTGGATTTCGGGGATGGAGAGATCGACACCGGACATGGCTCCCGCCTTGACGGCTTCCCAGGCATTCTCGTAGATGAAATCGGCAGGCCCGAGGGCGACTTGCGATGTGAGTGCGATGGGAATTTCGCGAGACTTTTCCCGGATCAGGGCGAGGGGAGAGAACCCTGAGCCGCCGTCGATATTGACATTTCCCCCTCCGTAACCCGCGACAATCACGGCGGAAGCGCCCTCCATTTCTTTCCGGTACTGCGCCTCGGTCTTGAAAGGATCCGTGTAGATGATGCGGACGTTCTTGTCGAAACCGGCGTCGATCCGAACATCGACCTCCATCAGCCGGAAGCATTTGCCGACCTCCCCGATGACCGCAAGCATCTTGTCGAAGGTGAGATCCGACGAGTCGATGGTGCAGGCGGGCATATAGACGATTTTAGTGTCCGGGTTGTCGAACTTGGACTGGATGAAAGCTGACAGCCGGTTCTGCTGGGGTGAAAGCACCCCGCTTTCATTGAAGGTCGATTCGATGGTCCCGCCCGTCGTTACGACGTACAGCGTATCCAGCGGAACGGGCGACTCCATGGTGTCCACCACCTCGTCGTGAAACTGCACTTCGTCCCACTGCATCGTGCCGATGAGATCTCCCTCAAAGGCATGGTTGTCCCATCGGTTGATCTTGTACAAAGAGTCCGAGAAAGCGTTCTGCCCGTTGTTGAATACCGTGAAGATGTGGGGCGGATTGAACTGCGTCAGGAACCGGATGCTGTTTCCGATGTTGGCGTAGGCGTCCGAGAAGTCGCCTACACCGTCCGGCATCGGTATCTGACTGCCGGTGATGGCGATATTGACGGAATTGTGCTTGACGGCATACCGCACTGCGGCATGCGTCCATGCGAGCGTGTCGGTGCCGTGGGTGATGAGGATGGCGGAGCGGGTATGGGGCATGTCTATCTCAAAATAAGAATTGGTTTTATTATCAAATATATGCTTTTTTCGGTGTCTTTGCAAGGTACTTCTTTTGTGAAGAATTTGGAGAATGGGCAGATTATGGTTATTTTTGGGCTAGAAACTCTAAGCCATGGCGACATGTTATCAATGCGGTAAACCACTAATCCTAAAAGACGGCAAGTGTTTGAATTGTGGTGCGGATCCTATGCAGGAGGTCGCTCCACTTGGCCCTACATATGAAGAGCGGAGACCTTCCCGTGAGGATGTGCCTAGGGCCATTGAAGGTTTGCGAATAAGAGTAACGAGGTCCGGAGCTGATGATATCGGATCAATCTTGGATCAATTGGGTGTGAAGTATTCTCCCTTTAATAATAGTTATGACTGCGACATTCTTTTTTTGAATTGTCTAACCTTGGACAGTATTGATGCCAGGCAATTGCGAGATTTCGTCACACAAGGGGGGATTCTCTACGCATCCGACTTGGCCTCTTTTTCCGTCCTTGAGGCGTGGCCGAACTTATTGATTCTTGATTGTGGCGTCACCAACCCTTGTATTGTTCCAGCTTTTGTCGTTGATCCTGATTTACAGAAGTATCTTGGGAAAAGAATTGACATCAATTTCGATCTGCCTAGTTGGTCGAAGGTCACTTCTGCTTCCAAAGGGAGAGTAATGATGCGCAGTTTGTCAGAAGGGTTTCCCATCATGCTTGAGTTTACAATTGGAAAGGGTAAACTGTTTTATACGAGTTTCCACAATCACGCCCAAGCGGCAGAATCCGAGCAGACTTTAATTAAATTATTGGTAGTTAAGAATTTCAGTTCTGCTGCCAACGTGGATTTTCAAAAGGCGTGGGAGTATCTGGTTGGCCGCTTCAAATAATGAATGGCTTTAATGGCTTTCATAGAAAAAGAATGGAGGATTGTGAGCTCACAATCCTCCATTCATAAATAGGATTAAGGTCTGGGCACCGGGATGATTGAATTGGGATCCACTCCCTGGGGGATGTCTCCTGGGTGGAACCCTTCGCCGGTCAATTCGCAGTAGTAACCTTTTCCCGGAGCATATTCCTTAAATCCGGGCGGAAGCTTGACGGGTGCCTCGGGTTTGTTCTTGAATACGACGGCGGCGTGATTGTACTCATCGGAATCGTTTGCTTTTACGACGACAAGATCGACATCCACACCCAATCGTTTGAATAACCCATACGCGAGGACGGCCTTGCAGTCGCAGTCTCCTTCGACGTCAAAAAGGGTTTCACCCGGGAAACGGAAATACTCTTTCTTCTTGCCGATGGAATCGCACTCTTCGTCGAGTTTGTAGAGGATGTTCGTTTGGATGAAGCCCAGAACCAAGTCGAAGAGCTCAAAATCGGCAAGGCCAAATTGCATGCACAATTGGTAGGCGCTGTTGAGTATCTTAGTCAATGCGGTTTCTTCGCTGTTGTCTGCCGTTTTAATGCCGGCCAACACGGCAGTTGCCTTCTGAGTTGTCTCCTCCAAAGAAGTTGGCTCAGTCTGGAATGGATTCGACGTTCGGACGAATTTGTCCAAACCATCGTAATCCTCAGGATTAAAAGTGAGTTCCAGAACTTCATTACAGTCGATACCCTTTAAGTCCATGACCGGTTTCCAAGGATACTGACGTGTGACAAGATGGGTGTTGGGGGCCGCAGGCGCTTCTTTCGGAGCCTTTGGAAGTTTACGTGTCCAGGTATCACTAGGCTCATTCTGGTGCCAGGAACCAGGGAAGCAGGAAAGGTTGAAAAGGAATCCGATAAGGAGAACAACGAATAACGGAGAAAGAACGCCCGACACAAACACTAAGGCAATGGCGGATAGGATGATGATTAGCGTATTCATCCATCCTAGCCCCAGGTTCCGGTCTATCATTTGGATTAGGAAAGTGAACGGATTCCCCTGTAGGGTCGCTTCATATTTGGCGATATACAGAATAAGGAGAATGACAGGATAAACCAGTAAGGCAATCAGAAAATAAGTCCCGTTGATGTCTCCGGATATCATTGAAGCGATCCAGCTTGTCAAAGGAAATAGCACTGCATAAATAAGGGCGGCAGGAAGCAAGAGGTCTCGCAGCCCGACCCTGACATCGAAAACGGATGTTTCTTCTTCAGATTCCGTGGCGGAGAGAAGTGCAAAAGCAGCAGCCCTAGCATTTAGATCGAAGTTGGAACGCAAGGAACCATTAACGCGCCCCACAGTTGCTCCATTGATGTCCAGAATGTCGAAACGCCTTTTTTTCTTATCGCCGCAGGCTCCGAGACAGTTGTTGTTCAAGTCATAAATATAACCGTCGCTGTCAACCGTCCCTAATTTCTGCTCAACCAGATTATGTTGGTTGTTGACCACGCAAGGATGGACGTCGCTTCCGCGAACGGAGCCAATCCTTGTGGAAGGAAAGAACGGAAGGATGGAATCATATAAAATATATGTTCCTTTTTTCTTCCAGAGGAATCCCACCGTTTCCCGTCCGCCGAATGGTGTAATCCTGGATACTCGTGAAAAAGGGAGCAGAAGGTACAACAGAAGTACGACTGAAAATAAGGCGAGCAGGATGATGCCCGTCTGCAAGAGAATGGACAAAAGATTGGTTATCATGGGCCGTCTAATTAATCAGTTTGTCGTAAATGTTTCTCACTTTCGCATTCGCCCCCATCACTTTCTGGAGCTGTTCGCGATCATTCAAATCCGCGCAGGAACTGTCCAGTCCCGCCCAAAGGAAATCCTTGAGATCCAAACCGGAGAAGGAAACAAGCGTGGCTAAAATGAGCGGATCGCCCATGGAAACGCACTCTGGTCCGCCAAGCATTTTGAGGACCTCGCTAAGGGATTCAGCAGCCTTGTCGTTTGTCCCAAGTTGAAAGGTTGTCCTCTTGGGATTGGCCGTTTGGGTAAGTGTGGATCCGCGACGAGTGAGAGCAGCCCATTCCGTGAGACCGTTTTTATTTGCAAACTTTGACAGGAGACACACGATGTCGTAGGATTCTTCATTTTGAATTTTCCCTAACACGAAAGAATGCAGAGCCATGGCACAGCCTGGGATATGGCACTTGGCCACGAGCTCTCCGAAGCTGAATTCGCCGTTCTCTCCAAGGGTCACCAGCGGTTTCATTTTTCCTTCCCATTGGACGATCTCTCGAACGTTATCGACAATGATCTGCTCTCCGGATGTCTTGTCGGATAGTTCTTTCATAAAAGCGGCACCGTAATTCCCTATGGAGATCGTGTTCAGCGGCTGTCTCAGTTCATAAGCTTTTGAAAGGACCGTTTCAATTGATTCTGATGGACAACCATCACTAATCAGAATAATCTGATCGTAGAAATGTGCTTTTAAGACTTCAATCGCCCTTTCAATGGGCGCGAGGAACGAAGTCCCTCCATTGGCTTTGAGGTTTTTAATATTGTCTCCATCGAAACTGCTCTGGGTCACTTCGTGGTTAAATGCAATCCAGTCAACATGAGCTTTTTCGCTCAATGAGGAAACGGCTTCTTTCAGTTCATTGATCTGATTCCCGCACATGCTTCCGGAAACGTCCAGTAACAAAAGCAGGGATAAATCGCCATTATGCATTGATGTGAAATCAACATCTTTCTCCACGCTTTGTTTGACGGAAGCTCGTTGTTGGAGAAGTTCGCGGACCAGTTTCTGCTGCAACTTAGATTTCTTTAGGATTTCATCCATTTTTGTGGAAACACCTTCAACAAGAATCTTCTGGGCGGGAATGCCTTTGCTATCATCAAGGAGGGGATACTGTCCAAACGAGCCAGAAAGGCGAACTTTTTCATCCGCATTGACATTGGTCGGAGGAATCAGCAGCGCATTGGTTTCGCCGGTAATCGGACTCCCTGATGTAACCAGTGGTTTCAAAACCGTCGATTCGATGAAAGAAAAACCAGGCGGCGGAAGGACGGCGAGGTTATTGCTGAGAAAATCAAGTTTATGCTTGTCTAGCCAGTCACAGAACTCCAGGAGTTCATCATAGGTTGTTTTTAGGCATTGGACAATGCTTTTCCGGAGTTCCGTCGAGCATTCCTCCAGCATCATCCCGACATACTGTTTCTTCAGTGTATTCAAACGGATTTTTCTCACTCGATATTGGAGGAGTCCGACAACGAGCGGTGTCAGGCCTAATAGAGCAGAGACAAGGATTCTTGCTAATGGAGATGCGCCGGAAAGAATCCCCCATGAAACCATACCCAGCAGGAAACCTAGAATGATCACTCGGCTGATCAGGGCTAATACGACCACCGGGAAGTGGGCTATTTTCCCGGAAATGATTCCGAGGAGATCTTTGGACTCATGGCTTTCCGCCCGAGCCTGTCTTGCGGCGTTTTTGAATTCGACCGGAATCATAAACGGATTGACGGAGATATCCTCTATTTCGGAGTTGGCGATATTCTCGATCCGCTTTCGAAATAGCCTGAGGACCTCTTTGGCCTGACGAATGCTGACAGGGGAGTCTTTCACATCGTCAGAGAAAAGACGGAACACGGCACGTTCAAGATCGTGTGCGGTCCGGTTTACGGTTTCCTTTTGGTTGGAAAACAGTTTATCCAGGTAACTCTCTTTGTAATAACGAAGTTCTCGCTTCACGCGGTTCACAAGACTCTTTTTGTAATTCGGTATGAAATCGCAGTAAAACTCATTCCAAATCTTTCTGAGTCGCAGGGACCATGGAGAGACTCCGGATTTCAGATCATAGGCGTAAGTCTTTTCTCCAGGTTGTGGACATTCGCTCACAAGAGAGTCGGCTATGGAATCAGATGAAAGATCAGAAAGAATACCCGTACTCCCATCCACAAATTCCAAGGCTTTATTCGGATCGAAGAACGAACTATCCTCGCTTTTGGCGAATTGCTGAAGAAGTTTGTTCGAAACCAGGAAAACCCCTTGCTCGTTATGGACGGAGGCTTCATAGAAGACCCCGGTGGCGGACAAGTCTGCGAACCTGTACTCAGGAACGTTGCCGATAAAATCATTGCCGGACAGATGGAGAACGGCAAGATTCATTTTTTCAATGGCCGCCTGCCGTGCTTTCTCCTTGTCATTATGTTCAATAAAAGAAACGCTGCGGAAAGGAATGTGGTTGACGTCCATAACATCCGGCCGCATCAGATTATACAGTTCCTGCAAGAACCCTCGAGTCTCTTGGGTTACCCCTGGAGCAACGGATGCCGTGGCCGGCCGCAATAAAATACCGTAAAAATTGATGTTGGGAACTACGGTCCAACGGAGCGTCTCATCAAGCAGGCGCTCACGCAGCCAGGTTGACCAGAGGTGGAAGCACTCTTGGGTCGTTTTCTCGACAATGTCCCCAAGAAAAACGACCGTAAGCTTTTTAGGCCTGTCAAGCCCGTCGAACAATGGAATCAGCGGAGGGGTCTCATTTTGGACTAGCGTGAGATGCCGTGCCTCGTCATAAATGTTGTCGAATGACTTTCCCGCACAATCCGAGACATGGAACCAACAATCCTCTGGCCGTGCGTTCTCTCCTCCGTTCTTCCTGTAGGCTTTCCACCAAGTCTCAAGGAAGGAGCCGGTGCAGCCTCCTTCCTCGAGAAAATTCAGTATCCAAAGTGGCGTTTTCATCAGAGTTCATTCTTGAGGAGTCCTTTGATTGCATCCAGGTATACTCGGTGATCCGGCATGCTTTTCTTATTCATCCAGATTTGCAGCAGATTGGCGAAGTTGAGAGAATCTCTGTTGGATGACGGTGTTACGACAATGGTTTTAACCTCATCCTTGACGGTTCTCAAACCGTTTTTCTGTTTGAGGATTTTTTCAATCATCTCAACTTTTCGCAGCCAGTCGATCATGGGAATGTCGGAACTGGATGACGCCTTCAGGATGGATTCGGCCAAATGGGTGGGAGTGGTGATGTCGCCTAGCTCAAAACTTTCGCAATCCTCGGAGATGACAAGGTGATTCTCAGTATTAATATCGTAATCGTAAATCGTGACTGTCATACCCAAAGGCGTTTTTAACTGCAGGCTATACTCGAAGAAGACATCTCGGGTGTCGTCATCTCCTAAAATAGTGTGAGTCGTTGCGGCTGGCTCTTCTCCCAAAAATTGAGTCAGGAAAGACGTGTCACTTCCAGCCGTGGATTCTTCCTTTCCTGCTAACAAGTCTTCGAATTCAAAACGGCCGAACAGGTTGTTATATGTATTCTTATTCTTCGTCTTCAGCGTCAGGATGAACTGTTGGAAGAATAGATTTTTGAAGAAGAGACGAATGGCATTAATATTCTCTTTCTCCTTAATCTCGGTAACGGCCTTGTCAAGGTCAAGCGTCCGGAACGCCTTATGCAGGTGGCACCCCAGTACTTCGTCCAGAATCTGTTTCCTGTTTTCCTTGTAGGCCTCTTGCAAATCACCAAAATACTTGTACGAGTAGAAATCCAATCCTACCGGCATTTTGATAATTTGGAAACGGTCCGCCATGCTTTTGTCTTGGACGAACTCGGCGTTCTTGTCCGTTGGCACATAGCCCAGTCTTTTGGCAAGCGCGTCAGACGCACCTACATAGAGGAATCTAGTCATGACAGGTTGCGTTGATGCCGGTTTCTTCGGATAGAGAACGGGAACCTTGTCTCGCTTGGCAAGCAGAGACATTTTTCTAGCAAGACTCTTCTCATTGGCAGCAATATACCCTTCCAGACTTTGTTTGAGCCACTGTCCGGAAGACGAACCTTCGGCGAAGATGACATCTTTGATCTTTTCGTCCAATACTCCGGAAATTAATTTGTCCAGTGTGGATGCCGCCTTTTGTTTAGTAGTCAGACAGAGGTCGACAAACAAATTATGTTCCGCATCTTTGAGGAGCTGGTCAATGAAATAAAACAGGTTGTTTCTGTCCTCATTTTTCCTGACTGGAATTCGGATGCCGTCCAGTCCTTTCGCTCGTTCCCGGTCGTAATCCAGAACGGAGGCGTAATAAATCTTCTCGAATTCGTTGTCTTTCGTCCAGTTGTTGCCTTCTTTTCCCGCAATTTCGGTAAGGGACGGAAGATAGACGGTGAGCGCGTCTTTCTCGGAATCGAGGAATCTCTTCGCCAGACTGTCGAAATCAATCTTGGCCTGGTTAGCCTTGGAATTGATCAGGTCTTCCAGGCCCTTGATACCGGGCTTGTCCGTGCTTCCCTTGCGAATTTCTTCCAAATACCCATTCTGTAGTATGGTGAGGTCATCGATAATTCTGCGGGAAATCTTGATTGCCAACGCGCGAAGACTTTCATTCCTGAATTCTTCCGCGGCCTTTGCGATGGAAGAGGCGTTCTTTTTGCTGATTCCCTTGGCCAGAAGGGTCTTGATAGTGGCTAGGCGGGCATCAACTATAGTAACCGCTTCTTGATATCCATCCTTGAGACAACCCTTGTTCAAATCTTCGAGATAGTAATCGTCCACCAGATTCAAAAGAGTATATGTATAACGAAGTCCATGGTTTAGTATGGACTCACTCACTCCTCTGTTGATAGATTGCTTGATGGTATGAAGCACCTTTCCCTGTATTTCCGAGGAGACTTCTTCCGCGTCTTTGACGCGCGTGATGAAACCGTTGACTTTTCCGGCGTCAAGGTCATCGATATTGAATCTCCAGATAGGGAATTCGGACTCCAACTGTCTCTGGACACTGTCATCTGCAAGGGTGATACCATCCTGGAATTCACATAGGTAAGGGAGAATGAACTCGCCAGCGAAAGCTTCCTTGGCCCGTTTGCGGTACTGGTCGGACTCCGTCATCTCTTCTCCCAGAAGACCGAAGGAAAGTATCTCGAAGGTGGCTCTCTTCTTCAGATAGTCGCAGAGTTCTTTATCTGCTTTCCGTATCACATGATATCCATAAGGAATCAGGTATGTTCCCCACTTGAACTTGGTGTCGGTGTACTGAGGAAGTTTGTCAAACGTCTTCTTTGCCAGGGCAATGTCGTTGCTTAAATTGGACACGGTCCTGCGAGCGCCATCACCTACATTCAGGTAATAGAGCATTTCAGCCGTCGTGGAATAAATGCTGTCTAAATCGATTTCGGTATCGTAATCGGTTTCCGTGTCGACAGGTATCACAAATCGGCACAGATCATAGTTGTCATTATCCTTAAAACGCCATGGATAAGCGCTGAAATAGGAAAAAATGTCGCCGCCACCATCAATAATGCGCTGCTTGAAAGCGTTGAACTCCCATAAGAACGACATTCCGTTCAATGGATGATTGTGATTACCTTTGTTTTGCTCAATGAAAGCATGGGGCATAAAAAGTACAAGCTTTGTATAGGGGTTCTGCCTCTGGCTGTCATTGACTAGACGATTGATTAGATAAAGCATGTCCATGGTAAGGGAACTTCCCGTACCTCCGCAGGATGAAGCGACAACCCATACATCCGCCTCCACAGTCTGTCCGTCTTGGCTCTGGAATTCCTTGAATTGGGCGAGTCTGCTGTTGAGCGCAGGGAGAATTTTGGTCTCAGCGAACTGATAAAACGCCGTACGTCCAATCATTCGTTGCGCCTGGGCGCCGTCAATCAACCTCTCATTGGGGAAGGTGAGGCGGTTGTCCCCGGGAGATGTTGCCCATTCCAAAAAGCGCTTGTCTTTCGGCTGGTCGCCCAACGAAGCCTGCTTCATGATTTGGTATGGGTTGGCCTCTCCCAGGCCGATGTAATCCTCTCCATGGATGATTGTCCCCTCCTTGTTGATACTGTCAAGCGTCTCCTCGTCCGTGTCAATATACAAGTACATGTTCTTGGTGTTCGGATCATTGAGCGCCGCTAATTTCTGGGAGAGAATGGATACCGTTTTAAGTCCGCATCCCCCCAAACCGATAAATAATGTCTTTTTCATTTTGTTATTGTGTGTTAGTTTAAATCAATCCTATAGTCGACTCCGCCTTTTTCGTGAATATGGATGCGAATGAAACCAGATTTTCCGGCTTTAAAGAGGAAGCAGCTCTGCCCGACGGAAATAGTCACGGGATCGGAACCGTCCTGACAATCGACATCGGCAAAAGTACCTTCAAGCAGTGTCGCATAATAACCACTTTTTTTCCAAAACAACAGCGGGTTGTATCGATGGCCTTTAATGGCGATGGTCCAAGGCGCATTTTTGACCCGGATATCAACTTCGCTATTCCCTCCGAATTTGAAAGGAGCCTTGATGGCGTCTCCATTGGCACGGACCGTATCTCCTCCCGGGGATGTTCCTTTTACGGCTACTGACCAGTCTCGGTCAACGTGAATCAGAACATTCTGATAGAGGATTGATAACAGGATGGTCAGGAGAATCACAGCGATGATAATCCAAGCCCAGAGGGGTAAGATGGAGTTCCAAGTCCGCAATTCGGGTAGTTTTTCCGTCTGTGACAACTTGAAGTCAACGGTCCCATTTTGTCCGGCAACTTCTCCGCAGACTCCTTGCAGGCGAGATATCTCCTCAGAGTACGGACTGGTCAGGTGGATATCAACAGAAGAATCACTACCACCGACAGAGATAAATCCGGGAAGGATGGTTTTGGATTCGTCAAGGCAAAGTTCTCCAATCTTGATGTCGCCGGGAATGGATCCTGAGGCGGGAATGACATTGATATGGTTCTCCTGGGATTTAAACTCGACGTTGGCTCCGTCAATCAAAGGAGAATTCGTCCCAGAAACTTTCAACACCACATCGTTGCCGTCCAAGACAACCTCGGATTGGATTTGTTCGATGGTCTTGTTCCAATCCTCTTTCAAGAGTCGGTTCAGTTTGACGGCCATCACACCAGTGGCAACGTGAGTGAACCAATTCGAAAGCAGGGCAGCTGAACCTACGGACTGGTATTCGACCTTTCCGAAGATCTTGTCCAGTTCAGGTTTGAAGATGGCGGCTTGGTTAAGGTTGCTTCCTGCATTCAATTCGATGCCATATTTACACATCCCGTCCAGTTTGCCCTCTGGGAGTTTCCCCACTAGTGAAGCAAAAGCCGCAGCAGGTTTTGCGAAATGGTTGCTGTGCGTCCAATACTCGAAATCAGTCAGCATGTAGACAAAAGTAAGATCATTGCTGCCGACCACGTTAATGGCTTCTAGAACGCACTTTGCCATTGAGTAACCATCGGAACCGTCTTGAGGGGATCCGGGGCGATTAAACCTGAATCCGTTGACGACCTCCCTGATTGAATTCCTGACAGCTGGGTCTAGCGAGACGCATTTTAGAAGCCCGACAAATCCCGTATTGTTCTCATCCGACATTTTGATGAGGGAAACCTGGTCACCATCAGGGACTGCCTGAAGGAACTGGAGGAAATTGTTTCTGACCACGGTCTCATAAGGCAACATGGAGCTAGAAACATCCACTACAAAAATGTAGTGAGCCTTCTGACTTTCAATCCTATCTCCGTAGCGCTGCATTAACAACGGGTAATCTCTCTTCATCGTTATTATAGCAGTGGAGGAGTCTGATTGAGCATGGACGATTTCAGCACCGAAGAAGATAGTTGAAAGAATAAAAAGGGAGAACAGTCGTTTCATGGGGAATCTAATTAAAACTATCCGGTTTGTTTAAATTTAAAATCAGAGCTATTAAGGGTTTTAGTGGTGGGGCTATTCTTCTAAATCTCAAATATAATTGTTTTTGTCCACAAATACAAAAAGAAATTAGATTTGCAAAAAACAGGAACGCTCTCGAGATTATTCAATGGGACGTCCCTATAAAAGCTGAGGCCCATCAATATCGGAGTTTCATTCCATCCCTGAAACCTCGATCTCCTCACCCTTCTCATTAAAATACAACACCTCCCCCCGCTTTCCAAGCACCACCCCAACGCCACCCTCGCAATTGAGCGCATCGGAATAGATGATGGGGACGACAATGTCACCATGCTTGTCAAGAAAGCCGAACTTGTTGTCCTTGGAAACCAGGCTGAGTCCGTCTTTAAAGCTGTCAGCCCTGTCATAAATGCAAGGTACGACTTCCTTGCCGCTTTTGTCGATGAATCCTTTTTTCCGGTCCTCCGTACAAACGCCGGCCAACCCGTCATGAAAACCGAGCACAAATGCATAGGGAAGACCGGTAATGGCAAACTTCGGTGATGTGTCAATGAAGGAATAACTGCGGTTTTCCTTGTCAAACAGGGGTGCGAGACCATCCGAGAAAGAATCTGCGATGCTGTATCCATCCATGTAGATCGCCTTCATCCCGTTTTTTTTGATGAAATAGTTTTCATCTCCTTGGAACACCCAGGCATATCCGTCCGAAAAAGAATGGACTAGGTCAAACTGAAAGCCGATTTCGATGCGGTCGTCCTTGCTGACATATCCCCATAGTTCCTTTTCAAGGACAGGAGCCAGCCCTTCGGAAAAGGAATGCGCATTTTTGAAGACAGGATGAATCAGGAACCGGCCATCCGGACCGATGAACCCCCATCGTTCATTTTTCTGGTCGAAAACGGCCGCCATACCTTCTGAAAAGTCTTCCGCCTCCATGAAACTGGGCGGACAGATTTCATTCCCATCCTCATCCATGAACCCCCAGAGCCCTGATGCGGGATCATTGAATAGAGCCCTGCCTTCGCGAAATGGATGCACAGCAAAATACTTCGGTGGAATGACGACCCTTCCGGTAACCTTGTCGAAAAATCCCTCTTTCCGGTTTGTTCGAAATCGGATTAATTGTTTGTCTGAAAGATTGTGCATAATCGTGTAATGGTTATTGTTTCTTTCTCCGCCTGAGCCACCATGTAAACAGCGCCGCCGTCGTTACAATCAACAGGAAGCAGCCTGCCGTGATAAGTGTTGCGTGTTCAGGAAACCTGGAGTATAGGCTGACTTGAAGATAGACAAAAGGGAAGTGAGTGAGATACAGGGGGAATGAAAACTCACCGAACAGACGGCAAAACTTTTGGCATGTTTCCCCGACCGGGGCGGATTTGCCGAGAAGAAGAACTGCGGGCAGCAAGACCACGATGCTGACCAGTTCATAAATCCCGTTTACAAAAGGTTTCGTCGGCAGGATGCGAGGCGAACAGAGCACCGCCGCAAGAAGGATGGCGGCGAGGGTGGGTCCGCCGGACCAGCGGATCGCTATTTTCATCCTGTAAAGCAGCATTCCGGCAAGGAACGGAAAGGAAAGACGGACGCAGGCGATGTAGACATCCTTCCAGGTGGACGTCCAGCCGCCGATGACCGTGTATGCCTGGGCTCCTCTGTCTCCGTAGATGGACAGCAGATTCAGGTTCAGCGCCAGGTCCGCCACAAAGAAGGCGGCGATTGCGGCGAGGACGGCCAGCAGTTTTTTCCCGGCTTTCCGAAGGAACAGCGCATAGGCCAGGTTGGCCAGATACTCGTAGAGCATCGTCCATTGCGGGCTGTTGAGACAGAACATCTCATCCCATCCCCGGATGTCCATTCCCGGCCATAAAGGAATCAGCAGGCAGCCCAGCAGAAAAACGGAGAATACTTTCCAGAGGGGGGCGTTGTCCAGGAGCGGGAACATCGGGCAGGCTTGGAATGCCAGCAGGAGAAGCCCCACGACGGAACCGGCGATGATCATCGGATGCAGTCTTGACAGCCTTCTGGAAAAAAAGGAACGCAGGCTCATCGCTCCCCAGCGGTTGTCATAGGCATGGCATAGGATATAGCCGGAAAGCAGGTAGAAAAAATCGACGGCCAGGTATCCATGATTGAGAATCTGAACCGCCGGTCCTTGAGAGAAGGTTTCGAACAGATGGAACCAGACAACGATGATGGCGGCAAGCCCTCTGAGCCCGTCATATGCTGCGATATATCGAGATGATGCGGAACTCATTTCCGGCGGGCGACGAGAATATAGGAATAGCTGTCGTCGACATGGAGGTCACAGGGGTAGGCGAGCGCCCTGGAAAAAACCCTGACCGAGTCGGAGTCATACCGGTAGAGGGCGGAGATCTCCTCCTGGGACAGAATTCCGGCCTTGACGGCGCCGCTTTCCAGGGCATAGGCCTGGTTGCACAGGAATTGGCCCAGGATTTCATGGACTTCGAAGAAGGGGTTCAACAGCCGAAGGATTTCGTCCAACGGAAAGATATGCTTGTGGAAAGGGTCTTTGTTCTTTCCGTTCTCGTCCGTTTTTTCATAAAGGGCATTCGGAAAGGAGAGCAGGAGCAATCCTCCAGGATGGAGAATCCGAGCGAACTCGGAGACCAGACGTCCGGGCGAATCCAGATGCTCGATGGTTTCGAAACAGACGACGGCATCCAGTTCGTCCTTCTGGAAGGGCATTTGTTCCAGGTCGAAATCCACGCGGACGAAACGGGCCGGACACTGTCGTTTCCGGGCAAGGGCGAGGTAATCTTCGCTCCGGTCCGCTCCGGTTACTTCCCACCCTGTCGAACAGAGCATTTCGGTCCCATAGCCGTCGGCGCATGCCGCGTCAAGGACTTTTCCCCCGACGGATTCGCAGGCTGCTATGCGGTCGGAGGCGAACAGATATCGTCCGCAGTGTTCCGCCTTCATCCAAATGTTGTTCCGCTCTCCGTCGAAAGGATCGCAATACTCCAGGTCAACATTCATGACTGATTTGTTTTAATATTTGTTGTACAAGCCTTCTCTCCCGATACCTGCCCGCCGGATTCTCTTCAGAAATCTCTTTGATCATGGACCGGATCTTGTCTTCGAGGAGGTCGCGGCGGAATCCTTCGGATAAGCGGAGGCATTGGCCGAAAGCCCTGACTTCGTCCACGCTGGGCAACTGTTTTCCGGCGACTTTCTCCAGGGTGAAGTCGGTCAGGGCTTCCACTCCTTCCCCCGTCAGGAAAGCATCCACGACATTCGCCTTGTATTCGAGATGAGGAAGCTTGGACCGATCGGCAAGCTCCCGAAGCTTAAGCCCGATTTCCCGGACGGCCGGTGAACCTTTTCTCCCTGACGGATCGGTGAGGCAGAACAGTTCGAACAAGGCATCTCCGGCCACCCAGGTGTCGTCACATTTCTCCGCTTGTTCCACTACGCTTTCGTGGAGTTCCGCCGCCCTGGCAAAATTGCCTTTTTCGCTTTCGAAAAAGGCTTCGATGCTGGTCAGATGCATGGTCATCCAGGCGGAAGCGGCATCCTTCTCCCCGATTCGGTTCATTTCCTTGCTCTTGGCCAGATAGGATTCGGATTCTTCCAGCAGGCCGTCATAAAGGCAGTTCATCGCAATCCAGGAACTGCAGTAACATTCTGCGATATTGCCGTGTCCTTCCAGGCGTGAGAGGATGCGCTTCCCGAGGGAAATGCCCTTCTCATATTGATTGTTGTCAAAACAGGCGACCACCGCTTCGATCAGGAGCATCTGGTTTCTGCAGGATACACTGTCATATCCCCAGATGCCGACGGTATCGGCATCGGCGGTCCGTTCGAAATAGGCCAGCGATTCTTTCAGATTTCCACCCGAAAGAAGATATCGGGCCTGAATCATATCCTTCAGCAGCCTCTCGGTATCGTCCAGATTCTGAATCTGTTCCAATCGGTGGAAATGAATCCGGGCATTTTCGAGATTGTTGAAGTGGTCGTTCCAAAGAAGACCGCACAGTGCCTTGACATAATATTTGTCATCTCTGGCCTCCTGGAGAAGCCGCGTGAAAATGCTGGCGGATTCTTTCCGTTTTCCTATGATATCGTAGGAAGTGCCCAACATATAAAGCGCCTCCATCCGGTCGGCCTCGTTCTCCAGCAGATCGCAGACTGCGGGGATCTGGTGCGCGCACGTCGAGTAGTCGCCTCCCAGAAAGGCCCGTTTAGCGCGCAGATAGGGGAGAAGAACGACGTGGACAGTATCGGAAGCCTCCCCCGGAAGCCTCAGAAATTCACATACGCTGAAATACGATTCCGCTTCGAAGAAATGGGCGGCGTCGGAAAGGCATTCTTCTCCGGCATGCAGGATGCGTTCCAGAAGAACCCGGTCATGGCAGCAGGCAAGATACCCGTCCTGATCATATCGGAAGATGTCTTTGATATGCAGAAGTTGATAGCGATGAAGCTCTTTGACGGGTGTGCTTCGGAAGAGAGCTGACATGGCGAGGATGCCGTCCTTGTCCGAGATGCTGTAGGGGTGGTTTTCTTTCGTCAGCCAGGTTTTGAAGGAGGGATAGACGAAAGAGATGGTTTTTTCGCCGTAAGAATCGATGGATACCTCCGTCAGCGAGAGGAATCGTTTCCTGAATCCGGAGTAATTCGATTCATCCCAGTCCAATGCTTTGCAGAGAAGGCTGATGGGAATGCCGTCAAACGAACAGAGGATGCTGACCGCTGTTGTCCAGGGACGAAACCGATCCTGGCCGCCGAAGATTTTGTCGAGGGACAGAAGATAAAGCCGGTGGATTTCCCCGGTCTGGACCGAGTCGGCGTCTATCCCGCCATCCTTGATGAAACGGGTGAGGATTCTTGCGTAAAGAAATGAACCTCGGCATCTTCGGGCCATTTTTTCATATTTCCTGTCGGAAAGCCCGGGGAGCTCCTGCTTGAAGTAACGCTCAAGGTCATCGAGAGTTTCCTGACTGTCGGGGCGTATTTCGAGAATGTCACTGGCCGGGAATCGGGTGTTGACAGCGGTACTTTGCCGGGATGTAAAAAGAAATCCGATGAATTCCGGAACGACATCGGAGAGAGCGAGGCAGCGGTCCACCAGCATGTTTTTCTCATTCTCGTCCAGCAAGTCCACGCCGTCCAACACCACGAGGGAGAAAGGGTGCCGCCCGTTGATTCCCATCTGAAGCGGCTTGGTGATCAGATAATCCATCAGGACTTCATTCGACATTTCGTTGAGGTCCATGGGAACCGTGTTCAGGTGCCAGACGAGACACCGTTTGAATTCCGGCAGCTTTTCCGCAAGAGAGAATGCGATGCGCTTGATGATGCCCGTCACCCGGTCCTTTTCGTAAAAGATATCGTCACAAAAGACCAGGCATGCCGTCATCGGATTGAAATGGAAGAAATGCGAGCAGTAAAAACTCTTTCCCGCACCCGGATATGCTTCCAGCAGCAGGCTCCGGGCTCCTTTCCCATACCAATTTGAGATATGCCGGTCAATCCAGGCCCTTTTCTGGTAGGAGTGTCTCAAGTCCTTGATCCGGGGGGATGCTCCGGATTGATTCAAACGACATCGAAGGTAGTCCAGCTGCTCATCCGAATTGTTGCTGGTGACCAGCTGCGCCAGGGCATCCACTGCTTCTTCAAATTCCGGACAGGAAAGCGGATCTCCGGCGGAATGCCTTGCGGCCCATGAAGAGAAGTCCAGATACTGTATACAGTTGATGGAGGAGGGGATGGCGCTGACAGCCTCCTTTTCGAGGATGACTGGAACGACAGGGATGCCGCAGCCGACGGCGATGGCCAGTTCATCGAGGCAAACGCCGCCTTCCCGAACGGAGTGCCTGGAAATGAAGGCGACGGCCTTCTGGGATTCCAGAATGGAGGACGTGATGGATTCTCTCCAGGACATTCCCGCCGGAATCAGACTGTCTGTCCAGATTTCAAGCCCGCGTTCCTTCAGCTTTTGGACGACAATCCGCACAAAATCCGTACAATCGTGTCCATAACTGACGAACACTCTCGTCGACTGGGCCGATTCTTCGGGACTATCGAAGAAGGCGTCGCAGTCATCGCAGACCCAGTTGGACCGCTTGGGCCTGAAATGGATATTGGAAGAACCGCATGATGGGCAACGTCCGGACATCTTTCAAACAGACAAGTTTCCCCAAATATAGCAATTTCCCTCAAAACAAACGCATCCCAAATTCCAGTTCATACACGATTCCGCCCCTTTCATACATTTCCCCCTTCCGTCCTTCGTTCGGCTTGAAAAGATTCCTTACCTTTACCCGAAAGGAAAGAAGAAATCACCCTAAATCAAAAACCACCATGAAGATGCATAACGGAACCCTTCGGCTCATCGCCCTGCTGGCGGCGGTAATGGCAGTTTCTTGCCCGGGCAAGTCGCAGTCGGCTGTGAACGGCCGCGCCTGGATGGAAGTGACTCGTGACGGCGAGGACCTTTTCCTCCTCGGCCATATCAGGAATACGGTCGATACCATTGCGGACACCCTGGCTCGGGGACATGAAATGCTCGGTGTGAACCCCATGGGTGTTTATGCGATTGAAGGAACGGACGGGGATACCCGGTTCCTTTTCATTTATTCCCGGGGCAACATCTTTTATTGGGACGAGGCTGTCATCTATATCGCCGGCAAGGACGGGTCCGTCCGCCGGGGCGTGTTCCGGGTGGAGGATACGCGGCCGGATGAAGTCGACGTCATGTGGTGGGATCCCCGTGTCGATGCTTGTGAGGGCTGGCCGCCCGAACTGGAGGGGTATCCCGACCCGGCGAAACACGGCATCCGGTTCGACCCCGCGTCAAAGAGGCTGTATGTCCCGGTCATGGATTACCACGAAGATGACGAGTTCGAAGGCTGCCCGATCTATACCGGCCGCTACAGCATCCTGGAGTTCGACGGGAGCGAGTTCGTCTATATCGGTGACGAATGAGGTCCGAAACAATCAATTTCCCATCACCCTCTCCACATCCTCCTTCTCGCCCACGACCCACAGCACGTCGCCTTCCTCGAACGGAGTTGTGACGTCCGGAGTGTGGAGCTGGCCGTCGGCCTTTTCCACGCCGGCCACGAGGCAGTGATACTGCTCGCGGATGCCGGCGTCGCGGATGGTTTTGCCCAGGAAGGAGGAGGAGGCGGCGACGGGGATGCAGCGGAGCAGCATCTCGCCGTTATGGTAGCGCTCGTCCTCCAGGTCGATGGCGCTGGCCGTCAGGTGTTTCCCGAACTCTTCCAGGTCGGCGTCGGAGCCGATGACCTGGATGCGGTCCTGCGGGAACACGCGGTTGCTGGCCTTCGGGATGTTGATTCGGAGACCGCCGCGGAGGATGGACACCACCTGGATGCCGAAGCGTTTTCCCAGGTTCAGTTCGGCGAGCGTCTTGCCGCCCCATTCAATCTCCGCGGGAACGTCGAAGTCGGCCAGGTGCATGTCCTTGGACAGAAGGTGTGACGCATACTCCGGCTTTTTCTCGCCCATATACTCGTCCCGCAGTTCGCGGGAACGGAAGTTCTTCATGAACGTCTGTTCGATGTGCTGGGCGTTCCGCTTGATGAAACGGCTGTAAACCATCACGAAGACCGCGATCAGGGCCAGGAGGAGAATCAGGACGACCGAAATGTGGAACAGGCGGGCCAGGACGTAGAAAACGATTCCCAGAGCCAGCACATAACGCAGGACGATGGTCGCGACCAGCGGGGCCCGGTTGGCCCGGCTTTCCTCCCAGAGGGCGTGGAATGCGTTGTTGCGGCCGTGCTTGATGACGATGGATCTCAGGAACGGCGCGAGAGCGAGCAGGGTGACGACGGCCGATACGATGTTCGCCCACGGCGCCGGAATCCATTTCGCGGCGAACGGAACCAGCAGTCCGAACGAAAGGCCGCAGATGGCGATGCACAGGATGCCATAAATGAGGATGACCTTCAGCACGGCGCCGAGATACTTCCGCCATTCGCTCTCCTTGCTCGTGGTAGGGGTGGCGGAAGAGCCGGCATAATTGTCCAGGAAAGTCCTGACGCGTCCGGGAAGGTGCTTGTACACAAACCCGTACGCCGGTTCCGCCAGCCGGATCATGTACGGCGTCAGGAAGATGGTGATGACCGACACCGCCACGACGATGGGGTACAGGAAACTGCCGGTCACGCCCAGGGACAGGCCCAGGGTCGCGATGATGAAGGCGAACTCGCCGATCTGCGTGAGGGAAAAGCCGCACTGTATCGCCGTCTTCAGCGACTGGCCGGACAGGAGCACGCCCGTCGTCGCAAAGAAGAGCTGGCCCAGGATGACCGTGAAGGTGATGACCACGATGGGCAGCCAGTGCTGCCCGATCATGGCCGGATCTACCATCATGCCCACGGACACGAAGAAGATGGCTCCGAACAGGTCCTTCACCGGCTTGACGAGGTGTTCGATATGCTCGGCTTCAATGGTTTCCGCCAGGATGGACCCCATGATGAAGGCGCCGAAGGCGGCGGAGAAACCAGTTTTGGCGGCCAGGACCACCATGCCGAAGCACAGGCCCAGGGCCACGACGAGAAGCGTCTCGTCGTTCATCAGTTTCTTCGCCTTCCGCAGCAGCAGAGGAATCAGGTAGATGCCGACAAGAATCCACAGGATCAGGAAGAAGACCAGTTTGGCGACGGAAAAGACCAGTTCCTTCCCCTCGAAGTTGTTGGAGACGGCGACCGTGGAAAGGACGACCATCAGCACGACGGCGAGGATGTCCTCCAGGATGAGGATGGACATCACCAGGCCCGCGAACTGTTTCTTGGCGAGGCCCAGGTCTTCGAAGGCCTTGTAGATGATGGTCGTCGACGACATGGAGATCATGCCGCCCAGGAACAGGGCGTCCATCTTGCTCCAGCCGAAGCTGGAACCGACGGTGAACCCGAGAAAGATCATGCCGAAGATGATGGTCAGGGCCGCGATGACGGCCGGCCCTCCCACCTTGACGATCTTCTTGAAGCTGAATTCAAGCCCGAGCGCGAACAGAAGGAAGATCACGCCGATGTCCGACCAGGTATGGACGCTGGCCGTGTCGATGACCGAGGGCGTCAGGGCGAAATGCGGACTGGCGATGAAACCGGCCACGATATACCCCAGCACAAGCGGCTGCTTGAGCTTCTTGAAGACAATCGTCATGACGCCGGCGCAGATGAGAATCAGCGCAAGGTCGGCGATCAGGGGTTCTATCTCGGACATATTAAAATGCGCTGTCCAGGAATTCGACGAACCCCGGAACGGACAGGTTGTAGCCGCGGGGGCCGGCGAGAATGTCACCCTCGGGGGAGAGGATGAGGTAGTTGGGCTGGGCGTTCACTTCGAAGCGCGTGCGGGCGATGTAGGAGTTCACGCTGCCCAGGGTCTTGAGCGTCTTGCCGGCGGGTGTCGTGAACCATTCGCTTTCCGGAAGCCGCTGCTTGTCGTCGGTGTACAGGGCGACGATTTCGAAGTTGTCCCGGAGGCGGCTGAGGACTTCCGGGTCGCTCCAGACGCGGGCCTCCATTTCGCGGCAGTTGGTGCAGCCGTGGCCGGTGACATCGACAAAGACGGGTTTCCCGGAGGCTTTGGCCGCCGCAAGTCCCTCATCCAGCGTAAAATATCCCGGAAGGTTGTGGGCGATTCTGAGTCCGTAACGGTTGCCTTCCGCCGGCGCCTCGGAAGCTCCTGCGACCTGTCCTTCGGCATAGTTCGCGATTACGAAATCCTGCGTTTCGATGGGCGGGAGATAGCCGGAAAGGGCCTTCAGCGGCGCGCCGAACATGCCGGGAACCATGTACACGACGAAGGAGAACACGGCGATGGCGAGCGCGAGCCGCGTGATGCCGATCTTCTCCACCTTGTCATCATGCTGGAAGCGGATCTTGCCCAGCAGGTAGAAGCCCAGGAGCGCGAAGACGACGATCCAGATGGCAAGGTACACCTCCCGGTCCAGCAGGCCCCAGTGGTAGGTCTGGTCCGCGACGGAGAGGAACTTGAAGCCGAAGGCGACTTCCACGAAGCCCATCACGACCTTCACGGAGTTCAGCCAGGAGCCGCTCTTGAGTTTCTTGAGCAGTTCCGGGAACAGGGCGAAGACGGTGAAGGGGAGGGCGAAGGCCACCGAGAAGGCCAGCATCGTGACCATCGGCGTCCAGAACTCGCCCTGGGTGGACTTGATCAGGACGGAGCCCACGATGGGGCCCGTGCAGGAGAAGGACACCAGCACAAGGGTGAGCGCCATGAAGAACACGCCCGCGAGGCCTTTCTTGCCCGAGGCGGCGTCGCTCTTGTTCTGCCAGGAGGAGGGGAGCACGATCTCGAACGCCCCGAAGAAGGAGGCGGCGAAGACCATGAACACGATGAAGAAGATGAGGTTCGGCAGCCAGTGCGTCGCCAGCCAGTTGAAGATGTCGGCCGTCACGGTCTCGCCGCCAAGAAGGCGTGTGAGGCCGATGATGACGCAGATGGGCACCGTGTACAGCAGGACGATGAAAAGACCGTACATGAAGGCCTTGAAGCGCCCTTGGTGCACGTTCTCGGACCCCTTCAGGAAGAAGGAGATCGTCATCGGAATCATCGGGAAGACGCACGGGGTGAGCAGCATCGCGAAGCCCCAGAGAATGGCTTCGATGATGAGGGCCCACAGACCCTTTCGGTCTCCCTTTTCCGGATCTCCGATGGCGGTCTGATGGGCGGCCGCGTCGACGGCGCCGAGGGTGACCGTGAAGGCGTATTCCTCCGGAAATCCGCACATGTCGTCCGTGCAGGCCTGCCACAGGACGGAACCCTCCACCGTGGTGCCCGGCTCCGCCGTCACTTCCTGGGAAAAGACGGCTTTCTTGAAGAAGACAAGGTCCTCCTTGAACTGGACGGGTTCCGTCACTTCTTTCAGCGGACCGGCGGTGACCTCGGTGGCATACTCCACTTCGACGGGATTGCCGATGCCCGGATTGATGCCGTAAATGTGTTTTCCGTCTACGATTTTGGCGGTGAATGTCAATTGGAAAGTCTGCCCGGACACCTGCTCGGACGTCACTTTCCAGGTTGCGGACGGAGCGTCGTCGAACCCCTGGGCAAAAGCGGCGGCGCCCATGAGGAGCGCCGTCAGGATGGAGAGCAGACTACTTCGCATAAGCCACCGATCTCGTTTCCCGGATGACGGTGATCTTCACCTGGCCCGGATAGGTCATTTCGTCCTGGATCTTCTTGGCGATTTCGCCGGAGAGAACCTCGGCGTCATGGTCGGACACCTGGTCCGCGCCCACGATGACGCGGAGTTCGCGGCCGGCCTGGATGGCGTAGGACTTGGTCACGCCCGGATAGGCGGCGGCGAGGTCCTCCATGCCCTTGAGGCGCTTGATGTAGGACTCGATCACCTCCCGGCGTGCGCCCGGACGGGCGCCGGAGATGGCGTCTCCCACCAGCACGAGCGGGGCGTAGAGGGAGGTCATTTCGGTCTCCTCGTGGTGCGCGCCGATGGCGTTGCAGATTTCGGGCTTTTCCTTGTACTGCTCGGCGAGCTTCATGCCCAGGAGGGCGTGCGGGAGATCCGGCTCCTCTTCGGACACCTTGCCGATATCGTGCAGCAGGCCGGCGCGTTTGGCGATCTTCGGGTTCAGACCCAGTTCGGAGGCCATGATGGCGCAGATGTTCGCCACTTCCCGGGAGTGCTGCAGCAGGTTCTGTCCGTAGGAGGAACGGTATTTCATGCGGCCGATCAGACGGACGAGCTCCATGGACAGCCCGTGGATGCCAAGGTCGATGCAGGTGCGTTTTCCGGTCTCGAGAATCTCGTCCTCCAGCTGCTTCTGGACTTTGGTGACGACTTCCTCGATGCGGGCCGGATGGATGCGGCCGTCGATCACCAGCTGGTGCAGGGCCAGGCGGGCGACCTCGCGGCGGACCGGGTCGAAGGCGGACAGCATGATGGCGTCCGGGGTGTCGTCCACGACGATTTCCACGCCGGTGGCGGCCTCCAGG
>JAEEGK010001592.1_pt1 | contig 57112 bp, 43 predicted proteins | sample 8958771 | NCBI WGS metagenome assembly JAEEGK01 (sample SAMN16246547, study PRJNA631951) | gut metagenome | biome: gut microbiome; feature: rumen; material: SC-attached | host: Bos | place: Iran: Karaj | collected 2018-10 | reverse complement strand
GAATGTAGAATGTAGAATTATGATTACTGTCGGAGACAGCATGCTGCGCAAATGCTGGTCTTGCCTGGTAATCATAATTCTACATTCTACACTCTACAATTTCAATTAAAACTACATATATCCCAGCCAGCGCAGGATGTCGTTGAGATTGGCCACCACCATCAAAAGGATGAGGATGCCGAAGCCAACGTATTCGGCACGGATGAGGAATGTCTCAGAGGGCTTGCGGCCCGTAATCATCTCGTAGAGCAGGAATAGCACATGGCCGCCGTCGAGTGCCGGGATGGGCAGGATGTTCATGAAGGCGAGGATGATGGACAGGAAGGCCGTCATGCGCCAGAACATCATCCAGTCCCAAGTGGGCGGGAAAAGGCTTCCGATGGCACCGAAACCTCCGAGCGACTTGGCTCCGTCGGCCGTGGCCACATACTTCAGGTCGCTCACGTAGCCGCGCAGTACGTTGATGCCGTACTTGATGCCGGCAGGGAAACTCTCGAAGAAACCGTAGGATACCTCCTTGGGCTTGTAGTAAGAGGCGAGGCTGGTCTGGGTGACACCGATTTTCAGGTCTTCGGTGAGCACCATCCGGATGGTGTCGCGGTTGGTGACGATGGTAGCGGTGCGCAGTTTCAGGCTGTCGCCTCTTGTCTTGGCTGTCGCCATCATGTCGCTCAGTATTCCTATCTGATAGGTGAACTCGTTCCAGCTGTCTACGGGTTTCCCGTTGACGGCCAGAATCTTGTCGCCCTTTCTGATGCCAGCCTTCTCAGCCGGAGATGCGGGCATCACGCTGTCGATGTCGGCAGGGATGAAAGGACGGCAGAAGGCAGGCTCGGTCTTGAGCATGTTCAGCAGACTCATGTCCTCGGGTATGTTGATGCTGACAGTCTTTCCGTCGCGCTTCACCTGAACGGTCTTGGCATCGGCAATGTGGCGATATACGTCGACATCGAAGCGCTCGAATGTCTTGCCGTCGTAGCCGGTGAGGATGTCGTGGTCGCGGAAGCCGATAGCCTTGGCATCGTCGTTGAACTTAAAGCCCATGGTCATGTCCTGTGTGGTGAAATAGCTGTCACCCCAGGTGAACATCACCATACTATAGATGAAGAGGGCAAGGAGGAAATTCACCAGTACGCCGCCAATCATGATGAGCAAGCGCTGCCAGGTGGGCTTGGTGCGGAATTCCCAGGGCTGTTCGGGCTGTGCCATCTGTTCTTTGTCGAAACTCTCGTCAATCATGCCCGCAATCTTGCAGTAGCCGCCCAGGGGCAGCCATCCTGCACCATACTGGGTGTCGCTGTTTTTGGGTTTGAACTTAAAGAGTGAGCCGTCCCACTTGCCGATGCCGACGTCGAAGAACATGTAGAACTTCTCGACGCGGACACCGAAGAGCTTGGCAAAAAAGAAGTGGCCGCCCTCGTGGAGCAGTACCAAAAGGGAGATGGCCAGAATGAATTGTAACAGTCTTATCAAAAATACTTCCATATACTTTTTTTATTTTTTTTCTCGTTATGTCGATATGTCGTTATGACGTTTTACTTTATTTTAGGAAATCGCCGGCTATGCGACGGGCCTCGGCATCGGTCTGCACGTAGACGTCGTAGTCGGGATGGGGATTGAAGGTGGCCTTCTGCATGGTCTTCTCGATGATTTCGCCCATCTGCAGGAATCCGCAGCGGTCTTCGAGGAAGGCGCGGTTGACAATTTCGTTGGCCGCATTCACGATGCAAGGCATGTTGCCGCCCTGCCGAATGGCCTCGAAGGCCAGTGCTAGACAACGGAATTTCTGAAGGTCGGGCTCGAAGAATTCCAGCGGATGACTGAACAGATTGAGCCGCTCACCGCTCAGCGGCAGACGGTCGGGATAGGAGAAAGCATACTGGATGGGGAGCCGCATGTCGGGCACGCCGAGCTGCGCCTTCACTGAACCGTCGGCAAACTGCACGGCCGAGTGGACGATGCTCTGCGGATGAACCAGCACCTGAATCTTCTCGGCAGGCACGCCGAAGAGCCATTTGGCCTCGATGACCTCGAAGCCTTTGTTCATCATCGAAGCAGAGTCGATGGTGATTTTTGCGCCCATGTCCCATGTAGGATGTTTCAGGGCGTCGGCCTTGGTGACGTGGGCTATCTCGTCCATGGATTTCAGACGGAAGGGACCGCCCGAAGCCGTGAGCAGAATCTTCTCAATCTCGTTGTCGCCCTCGCCCACGATGCTCTGGAAAATGGCGGAGTGCTCGCTGTCGACGGGCAGGATGGGTGTGTGATATTCGTTGGCCAGCTGGCAAATCAGTTCACCGGCTACGACCAGCGTCTCCTTGTTGGCCAGGCAAATCTTCTTGCGGGCCTTGATGGCATGAATGGTGGGAGAGAGTCCGGCAAATCCCACCATGGCGGTGAGTACCATGTGGATAGGCTCTGCTTCCACTATTTCGTCGAGTGCTTGCTGTCCGGCAAAGACTTTCACATCGGTGTCGGCCAGTGCTTCTTTCAGCTGTCCGTAGTAGGTCTCGTCGGCAATGACGACTGCCGCCGGATGAAACTCGCGTGCCTGTTGGGCAAGCAGTTCCCATCGGCTGTTGGCCGTCAGCGCATAGGCTTCGTAGCGGTCGCTGTGTTCACGGATGACGTCGAGCGCCTGTGTGCCGATGCTTCCGGTGGAGCCTAAAATACATATCTGGAGTTTCTCAAGTTGAGACGTTTGCTGTTTCATTGTTTCTTTTCTTTTATTTTTTGTTGCTGGGCAACATGCTTGACTATTGGAGGTCTAGGAGGCCCTCGGGGAGCGCCACGCTGATTTCCCGTTTGTCGTTGTCGATGCCGGTGATGAACTCCTCGGCTGCGGGAATGAGTATCGGCGAGTCGTCGTCTGTGCCGGATTTCAATACTTCGAAGAGAATGTTGGCGGTGGAATCGTCTATACCAGTGATGGTCCCGATTTCCTGACCGTCGGCATCGTTGACAAGCCGGTAGCCGATGATGGCAGCCATGGAAGGCTCGCCGGCATCATCTGAAAGCCGCCGCTCGAAATACACGTCGCTGTTGGTTAGTTCGCGGGCGGCCTCCTGCGTGTCGATGTCCTCTAGTTTCAGCAGGGCCGTCTCGTCGGAACGGAAACGGTATTCCTCGATGAAGAAAGGAACGAGAATGCCGTCCACTTCGATGATGAGGTAGTCGGCATCCACGCGGTCGAACACGTCGTCGGTGAACTGAAAGGAAATTTCTCCCTTCACGCCATGCGGCTTGCCCAACCGGCCAATCTTATAAACATCTTCTTGTCGGATCATTATTTGTCAACTCTGGTTATCTTGGCGCCTAAGGCGTTGAGGCGCGACTCGATGTCTTCGTAGCCACGGTCTATCTGCGCAATGTTGTCAATGCGACTGGTGCCGTTGGCTGAAAGGGCGGCAATGAGCAGGGCAATACCGGCACGGATGTCGGGGCTGGTCATACGCCCGGCGCGCAGAATCTTCTTGTGGTCGTGTCCCACCACCACGGCCCTGTGCGGGTCGCAGAGTATGATTTGTGCGCCCATGTCGATGAGCTTGTCTACGAAAAACAGGCGGCTCTCGAACATCTTCTGATGGAAAAGCACCGAACCGCGGGCCTGCGTGGCTACGACGAGCAGCACGGAGAGCAGGTCGGGCGTCAGTCCTGGCCATGGAGCATCGGCAATGGTCATGATGGAACCGTCGATGAACGAGTCGATGACATAGTGAGGCTGACGCGGAATCAGCAGGTCATCGTCCTCGACCTTAATTTTCACTCCGAGTCGGCGGAAGGTATCGGGTATGATGCCAAGGTCTTTCAGCGAAACGTTCTTGATGCGGATGCCGTCGCCCACCATGGCTGCCATGCCGATGAACGATCCCACCTCAATCATGTCGGGCAGGATGCGGTGGTCGGCTCCGTGCAGACGGTCAGTGCCCACGATGGTGAGCAGGTTGCTGCCAATGCCCGAAATTTCGGCTCCCATCTTGTTCAGCATATGGCAGAGCTGTTGGATGTAAGGCTCGCAGGCTGCGTTATAGATAGTGGTGGTGCCTTTGGCAAAGACGGAAGCCATGATGACGTTGGCCGTTCCGGTGACCGATGCCTCGTCGAGCAACATATAGCAGCCCTTCAACACCGAAGCATGAATCTCGTAAACATTGCGCGCTTCGTTGAAGTCGAACCGGGCACCGAGTTTCTTGAATCCCAGGAAATGGGTGTCGAGTCGGCGCCGTCCAATCTTATCGCCGCCGGGCTCGGCCACGACAGCCTTGCCGAAACGTGCGAGCAGCGGTCCGATCATGAGCACCGAACCGCGCAGGGCGGCGCATTTTCTGACGAACTCATCACTTTCCAGATACGACAGGTTCACCTCGTCGGCCTGGAACGTGTAGTCGTTGCGCGACAGCCGTTCCACCTTTACGTTGATGTCTCTGAGCAACTGGATGAGATTGTTCACATCAAGGATGTCGGGAATGTTGTGAATGGTGACGGGCTCACTGGTGAGCAGTGTGGCGCAAATCACCTGTAAGGCCTCGTTCTTGGCACCCTGTGGCGTGATGGTTCCGCTGAGTGTGTGCCCTCCTTCAATAATGAATGACTGCATTAGTGGCGTTTCCTTTTGCTATTGGTTTGTTGGATGGATGGTGAATTGTCGATATGCTCGAACTTGAACGTGTCGAGGTCGAGCTGTATTTTGCCGTCGGTGAAGCGTGCCAGATCGCTGGCAATCTTTTCATCGTCGGTCGATCCGTTGCTCCACTGGTGCAGGTTGCGCTTCATCTGGTTGGCGGTCTGCCTCACCAGTTCGTCGCGCTCCTCGCCTTCGGGCATGGTCTTCAGTTTCTCGAAGAGTTCGAACATCATTTTTCCGTAGTGACGCACGGGAATGGCTGTCATGGGATAGTCGAGCGGCTCGGGCTTATGGGCTATCTGAGTCGCACCAGAGATGTCGTAGGGCCAGTCGATATCGAGCTGGAAATTACTCATGATGGCGAGGTGGTCCCACAGTTTCCGCTTGTAGTCGGGGTTCTCCCTGTTCTGCGGCGACATACGGTCCATGATGGCCACGATGGTTTCTGCACAGTGCTGCCGTTCATCCTTATCGGCAATGGTCTGGGCATAGTCCACCATTTCCTGTATCTCACGGCCATATTCGGGCAGCACAAGCCTTTCCCGCTGGGTGTTGTAGTCTAATCCTTCAATATTCATATCTCAATTTCTGGTTTTCAATGTTCAAAGCAGTTTCTTGGGCATTTTCGCCACGAAGTCCTTCAGGTAGAAGGGCACGAAGTAGGCAGTGTCCTCGTATTGCTCCTGAAAATAGTTGCGCTCGGCCAGCGGCTGCATGTATTTAGCCAGCGGTTCAATGTCTTTTATGAACCGGGCGTTGGGGTGGTTGATGGCTTCCATGCACTTGGCGGCTCCGTTGCCGAGGAAATAGACGGGATGATGGTCGAGGTATTCCCGGTAGGTGTTCTCGTCGACGATGTCGGCCTGAATGGGTCTCACCTCTTTCAGTGCACGCGTATAAAGTGCGGCATAAACCTCCATTCGCCGGGCATCGAGCATCGGACATAGCAGTGCATCTTCTTCCGGAATCATTTCGCGCAGCAGCACGGGAACGCAAATCAGTTTCAGCGTAGGTACCGAGAGCAGTGGAATGTCGAGGCCGTAGCAGATGCCCTTGGCCATCGAGGTGCCTATGCGCAGACCGGTATAGGAACCGGGGCCGCAGCTCACGGCAACCGCATCGAGAGGAATGGCGTGGCTGTCGATGAAAGAGAGCGCTTCGTCGACATACACCCCCAGGCTTACCGAATGGTTATGGCCTGAGTGGTCTTCTTTGTTGAAGATTACTTTCGAGTCTTCCGAGACGGCCACGCTGCACACGTCGGTGCTAGTTTCTATATGCAAAATACACGGCATAATCAAATATCTTCGAAATAATTTTGCAAAAATACGTATTTTCCGCCAAAAAGTAGTAATTTTGCAGAAAATTTAACGTTAATCAAGAAGTATGATACAATCTATGACGGGGTACGGCAAGGCTGTCGTTACCTTCAGGGATAAGAAAATCAATGTTGAAATCAAGTCGCTCAACTCTAAGACTCTCGACCTCAGTACGCGCATTGCACCCCTTTACCGCGAAAAGGAAATGGAGATGCGCCAGATGGTGTCGAAGGCACTGATAAGGGGAAAAGTGGATTTCAATGTCTGGATTGAGAAAGAGGCCGGCATTGACGCCACGCCCATCAACGGCGCACTCCTGGAAAACTACTGCAAACAGATCAAGGAGATTTCGGCCAAGACCGGAATCCCCGAGCCTGCCGACTGGTATGCCACCTTGCTGCGCATGCCCGACGTGCTCACCAAGACAGAGGTGGAAGTGCTTTCCGACGAAGAGTGGGAGGTGGTGTGCTCGGCTGTAGCTCAGGCCCTGGACAATATCGTGGCATTCCGCAAACAGGAAGGAGCTGCCTTGCAGAAGATGTTCACCGAGAAAGTGAACAACATCGCCGCCCTGCTGGATAGTATCGAACCTTTTGAGAAGAGCAGGGTAGAGAAAATCCGCAGCCGTATCATCGAGGGACTGAAGACCATTCCCGAGGTGGATTACGACAAGAACCGCCTGGAGCAGGAACTCATCTACTATATCGAGAAACTCGACATCTCAGAGGAGAAACAGCGACTGGCCAACCACCTGAAGTATTTCCGTGAGTCGATGGACGAGCCTGCCGGACAGGGAAAGAAACTGGGATTCATCGCCCAGGAGATGGGACGCGAAATCAACACTACCGGTTCGAAGAGCAACAATGCCGAGATGCAGAACATCGTGGTGAAGATGAAAGACGAACTGGAACAAATCAAGGAACAAGTCTTAAACGCATTATAATAATGAAAAAGGGCAAGCTACTCATTGTCTCAGCCCCCAGCGGCAGCGGCAAGTCAACGATTGTGAACTGGTTGATGAACGAGCATCCGGAACTGAAACTGACCTTCAGCGTCTCGTGTACCAGCCGTGCCCCCCGAGGCACTGAACAGAACGGCGTGGAGTATTTTTTCATCACCGCCGATGAATTCCGCGAAAAGATTGCAAGGAACGAGTTCCTGGAATACGAGGAGGTTTACGAGGACCGCTTCTATGGCACGCTGAAATCGCAGGTAGACGAAAAGACGGCCAAAGGGTTGAACGTTGTGTTCGACGTGGATGTGAAAGGCGGCATTAATATCAAGAAGCACTATCGCAAGAGAGCCATGAGCATCTTCATCCAGCCGCCTTCGATAGCAGAATTGCGCCGCCGTCTGGAAGGTCGCGGAACGGATACTCCCGAGGTTATCGAACAGCGCCTGGCCAAAGCCGAATACGAGCTGACCTTTGCCCCGAAGTTCGACCATATCGTGGTCAACGATGATTTGGCCACAGCCGAAGCCGAGGCATTGAAACTGGTCCAGGATTTCCTGAATTCCACCAACTAACCACCATCACCTAACCACCATCACCCACCCCCCTTCGCCCATGAACATCGGACTCTTCGGTGGTTCCTTCAATCCCATCCACAATGGGCACGTTTGGCTTGCCAAGGCATTGCTCCGCGAGACCGGACTCGATGAGGTGTGGTTTATGGTGTCGCCACAGAATCCGCTGAAGCAGAACCGGCAGTTGCTCGACGACAACCAGCGGTTCCGGCTCGTACAACTCGCCCTGAAGGATGAACCCCGGTTACGCCCCTGCGACTACGAGTTCCATCTGCCAAAGCCTTCCTATACTTGGAATACCCTGCAGGCCCTGAAAAAAGACTACCCCGAGCACCGCTTCACCCTGCTTATCGGCGGCGACAACTGGCAGTTGTTCGACCAATGGTATCGGTATGAAGACCTTCTCAGGGAATACCCCATCGTGGTCTATCCCCGTCAGGATGCCAATCCCGATGACATGCAAGCCGCTTTTCCCAACGTTACCTTCGTGAAGGTTCCGCTCATCAAAATCAGCAGTACGATGATTCGCGAGCGGCTGCGTCAGGGGAAGAGCGTTCGCGGACTGGTGCCCGGTCATGTGGCATCGGTTATCGAGCAAGAGCATCTCTACGCTCACGATGATGTTTAAGCAGGATTTCCCGGTGTTATATGGACAGCACACCCAAAGAATATGTGGAAAAGTCAAAGTTTTAGCCTGCACATTTGGCAGTTTCGAAAATAATCAGTAATTTCGCCCGCAAAATCTGTCACACGCAATGAGAAAGCGAAGAGAAAATTTTTTTGTGAGACTTTTGGGCCTGTTCTTTCATCCTATTCGCCAAAACAGCGCCTTCTTCATATTTATGTATCTGCTCGGGACGATATGCACGTTTGCCGTGATTCCCGACAATCCCAAGGCTCATGCCTATTCTTTGTGGTGGGTCGAGCTGTTTGCCGATGTATATCTGCTTTGCGTACTGCTGTCGATTTTGCCTAAGGTCGTCAGGAAATGGGTGAAGCGTCTGTTCTATGTCATTGCCTATGGCGTCGCCATTGCCGACGTGTTCTGTTTCTCAAAGTTCGATTCCACGCTTACGCCTACCATGCTGTTGCTGGTGGGAGAGACCAACGGGCGCGAGGCGGCCGAGTTCCTTTCCACTTTCCTTTCACCGTCAATCGTGTTCGGACGCACAGGATGGGTGCTCTTGCTGCTGCTGGTGCATGTGGCATGGAGCATTTTCTGGTGGCGTAAGACGCGCCCCAAGCATTCCTACCGCTATCGCGAATACCATCGGCCGGCTGGTCCGCAGTTGACACCCGAAGCCGAAAGGGTGGTGAAGGTGGTGATGGGACTTGCCTGTGCTGCTTTCTTCGGCTACTGCGTCTGGCAGACCTGGCCCAACAAACAGGCAATGTCGAGACTCATGTCGTACGACCGTATCGGTGATGTGGAGCATGAACTCACCAAACCCGACAAGGCTGTTCTCTATCTGCCTGTCTACAGGCTGGCCTTCTCGCTCTATGCCAACCGCCTCACCTCTACGCAGGTAGGCACCATCATCGAACGCGAAGACCATGTGGACGTGGATTCCTGCTCGTTTAAGAGTCCGAATATCGTGCTCATCATCGGCGAGAGCTACAATAAGAGTCATGCCCAGCTATATGGATATGAAAAGCCCACCACGCCCCGACAGCTGGCGCGCGCCATGAACGGCGAGCTTTATCCGTTCACCAATGTGGTGGCTCCGTGGAACCTGACCAGTTTCGTCTTCAAGCACCTATTCTCGCTCTATTGTGTGGGCGACAGCGGCGAGTGGAGCGACTATCCATTGTTCCCCGAGGTGTTCCGCAAGGCCGGCTATCATGTGACCTTCCTCACCAACCAGTTCCTGCCGCAGGCTAAAGAGGCCGTCTACGATTTCTCTGGCGGTTTCTTCCTTAACAATCCCGAGCTCTCGAAGGCTATGTTCGATACCCGCAACGATAAGCTCAGCTATTTCGATGAAGGTCTTCTGAACGACTACGACCGCCTGAAGGCCGAGAACACTGCGCATAATCTGATTATCTTCCATCTGAAGGGGCAGCATGTGGATTACCGCACCCGCTGTCCGAAGTCGAAGATGAAATTCAAGGCCGACGACTACGACCGTCCGAAGCTGAATGCCGCCGAAAGGCAGCGTTTGGCATGGTACGATAATTCGCTGCTCTACAACGACTCCATCGTCGACCAGATTATACGTCGCTTCGAGCAGCAGGAAGCCATCGTGTTCTATGTTCCCGACCACGGCGAGCAGGTGTACGACAACGATGTTCACTTCATCTGCCGCAACCATGCTTCCGAAATTAATGCCCACATGGCCCGCTATGAATACGAGATTCCGTTCTGGATTTATATGTCGCCGTCCTACAAGGAGGCGCATCCCGACGTGGTGTGGCAGGTGGAGCAGGCGCTTCACAAGCCGTTCATGACCGATGCCCTGGCCCACATGCTGGTCTATTTGGGTGGTATTCACACGAAATCCTATCGCCGCGAACTCAATCTGCTGAGCATCAAGTACGACGAGGCCCGCAAGCGCATCCTGAAGGATAAGACCGACTATGATGCAGTCATAAATGGGGAAAAAGAGAAAATGAAAAAATGAGGAATGGGGAATTGTTGAGCCGCACGGAATCGTCGGCATTGCGTGGCATTGCCATTCTAGGAATAATCCTGCACAACTATTGCCACTTCCTCGGTTTTGCCGTGAAGGAAAACGAGTACAAGTTCGATGCTGAGCGGCCCATGCAGTTCCTCGATAAGCTCTTTTCCCTCGACAGCGACCTGTTCATCCATTTCTTCTCGTTTCTTGGCCACTATGGCGTACCCATCTTCCTTTTCATCAGCGGATATGGGCTGGTAAAGAAATATGAGGCCCAGCCCCAACAGCCAGCCAGCGCAAAAGAAGCCTCCCCTTCGGGAACGTTTGGAGGGGCTTTCATCAAAAAGCACTTCTTGAAACTTTTCCGCCTGATGATCATCGGCTACCTGTTGTTCATTGGCGTCTATCTGCTCCGCCACAGCGACGGGGCGCAGGTATATTCATGGGACCGTGTGCTCACACAGCTCACCATGACCATCAACTTCCTCTATTTCGATCCCGACCACATCATCAAGCCCGGTCCCTATTGGTTCTTCGGCCTGATGTTGCAGTTGTATGCCCTCTACATCCTGGTCATACATCGTTGGCGAAGCAATTGGCTGTTGCTGGCATTGGCGTTGGGTTCTGTTGTATTGGAAGCATGTTTCGCCGGCAGTCAGGACTGGCTCAACTACGTGCGCTATAATTTCATTGGCGGACTGCTCCCGTTCTGCATGGGCGTGTGGATGGCGAGAAAGGAAATACCCATCAGACCCACCCCCAACCCTCCCTATAGGGAGGGGGCAATTACTCCTGTTCCCAAGGATTCAACTTCCCAATCTTTAGGAATGCTCTTAGGTTGGGTCGTAATTTCCGCTCTTTTCGTCCTTTTCGGCAGCCTGAATTACTGGACGTGGCTGTTCGTTCCCGCCTTTGTGGTAACGGGTGCCATTGCTACCGTAAGGCTCCTTATTGCCTGCAAGGGTTTTCTCTCTCCTCTCTCCTCTCTTCTCTCTCCTCTTAGTTGGCTCGGCAGCATCTCTGCCATGCTCTTTGTGATGCACCCCGTGATACGCGAACTGATTATCGGTCATTACCGAAAGGTCGACATCTATGGCGGCATCTTCATCTACTTGCTCTCGTCTGTGGCCCTGGCCATGCTACTTAAATGGATTCTACGTTACGTCCCTAAACCATAACCTGTTTCCCCCTTCCTAAACAGGGAGGGCCGGGGTGGGTCTTTTTTATGAACTGGAACGACCTCAGCCGATACCGTGCACCGTTGATGGGCTTTGCGATGATTATCGTGATGCTTTTCCATGTGCCCCTTTCGCGCAGCGATGCCTTCTATGGACTGATGCGCTGTGGCAACAATGGCGTGGATATGTTCCTGTTCCTCAGCGGTATCGGCTTGTGGTACTCGTGGACTAAACCGTCCTCAGAATCTTCTTTTTGGGAGAAATTGCGTAAGTTCTATTTCCGGCGCTTCCTCCGCCTTTATCCCGCATGGCTCATCATTGCCAGTCTTTATTACATTCCCCAATACTGGCCCAATGGCGGCGGTTACAGTCCCAATCTGTTCCATCTCATTGCCAACATCCTGGTGGGCTGGAGTTTCTGGCGTATCGACGACCTCACGTTCTGGTTCGTTCCCGCCATCATGGCACTTTATCTCATCGCCCCCTTCTATATGCGCCTTATCCAGCGCGACCGCATCTGGCGATGGCTTCCGCTTGTGGCGATTCTCTGGTATCTGCTGGTGCGCGACTGGCCTCCACTCTGGAAATCCGTCGGCTATGTGGAAATCTTCTGGAGCCGCATCCCCGTCTTCCTGTTGGGCATTAATGCGGGAGAGTTGGTGAAGGCCCCCCTCAATCCCCCCTCAAGGGGGAAGGATTCTTCACTCTTCACTCTTCACTCTTCACTTTTTTTCCTCCTCTCCCTCTGGTATTGCGTCTATGTGGAAGGTCATCGCCATGGAGCCTTTCCTCCGGCAGCCGAGCGGATGGTCTATATCCCGTTGGCCGTCAGCGCAATGTTCCTGATGTGCAAGGTCTTCCGTCATGCCCCTTCGTGGCTGCTCCGTGCTTTCACCTTTGTCGGTGGCATCTCCCTCGAAATCTATCTCATCCACATTCAGTTTGTGCTGGTTTATGTCAAGCCCTACCACTTAGGCTACTGGCCCACCTTCCTGCTGATGCTTGCCTTCAGCATCCCCCTGGCCTGGCTGCTCAGCAAACTCGTGTCACTGCTCATCAAGCCGCTGAAGAAGTAAGTCTCTACTTTTTGCGAAAAAATTAAAAACGTGCAAACCGGTTTCACACCTTCACTTGGTCGTAAGCCCCTATCGTTCAGTTTGATACGGGTGAAACCGCACTTTCACCTCGGTTTCACCTACAATCTTTTATTAATCCCTCCCTATGAGAAAGAGCTCCACCCCTTCGGAGGGTGGGTTTTAATAGCTTTTTGCGGAGTGATTAGGGCCTAATCACTCTTCAATTAGGTATCTTTTGCATACCGAGGAATAGGGAAATGACATCTGTAGGAAGGGTGAAACCGAAGTGAAATCGCGGTTTCACCTGCATGATTCTGAATGCTAATGGTTTCCAGGCAAGTGAAGGAGTGAAACCAATTCGCACATTGTTTTTTATGGAAACCATATCACAATATCACGGCTTATACATTTATCTGATACCCAACGGGAAATAGTGTGATATTGAATATCACAGCATATCACGCGTCCAAATAATAATGAAACAGGTTTTATCGTATGGCGACAAAAGACATGTGATATTATGTGATATTGAGTGATATTGCCAATATCACGCGCAACTACCAAGTATTCAGCAAATTACTAAATAGTGATATTGTGATATTGAAATCAGGAAACAAAAATAAATTGTGATACTTTATTTCCGAAAGTTGAGTCAGGTGCAATATAAATGAGATCTTGGGGAGAAAGAAAAATCCCCTCCTAACTTCACAGCCGGGCGGGGAAACGCTATAATCTTATTTGAAATTCAAAAAATATTAATTTAGTAAAATATTATGTTTAATAACTTTCAATTGTATTTGTATAGCGTGCAAATGTAAAAACAGTCGAGTTAAATATATGAGAATCTCTGGGGTTAGGGAAAAACCGCCTAGCTTCACAGTCGGGCGGGGGACTCAATAACTAATTCATTAGAAAAAACTATTTACATTATTAAAAAAAACTCCATAAAATCTTTACGATTGCAAAGTTATACAGAATTCGGCGAACCGGGAAATTATCTATAGCACGATAAGACAAATTACCAAATCTGGTGGTCTGAAAAAGCAAAATAAACAAATCATCCTATAATACTATTGTGAAAAAATCCCCGCCTAGCTTCACAGCCGGGCGAGGTTCGTTTTTTAAAATATAGAAAAAACTATTTACTGTGTTTTGGTGATTTCGCACCGGATTCGGCCACATCGGCCATCACGCGGTCAGCACCTGTTACAATCTTTTCACCTTTCATTAAACCTGAGGAAAAGACGAAGCCCCTCTTCGGCTCTTCAGCAAACTGGACAGCCTCCATCGAGGCGCTTACGTATTGTCTTTTCAACAAGTTCACTCCTAGTTATTACTTGGTTTAGAAATAACTCTCGGATTCCTCTTCTTCGGCCCACACGTCATAGTTGATGCTGGGTAGGGAATAACTTTTATCGGATTCTTCCTCGAACAATCCCTGCTTGGCCTCGGGTTCTCCCTCGTCAGGGTTTCCACCGGGAACACTGGTAAAGTACATCAGACCATCTTGTATGGGTGTCAACAAGAGCAACTCGGGTGCGATATATTGATTCTTTTTTTCCATATCGAATTTATAAGTTTATGAGTTTATAAGTTTATGAGTTTGGAGTTTATGAGTCTCATTGTCTCCATTTCCCATTTTCTTCATTTCACAAAGATTTTCTTTCCGTTCTTTATATAGATACCCTTACCGGCGTTGTTCACGCGCTGGCCCTGCAGGTTATAAAGGTTATCGTTATAGTTAACGCTATCGTTGATGCTCTCGATACCCGTTGTTTCAATGTCGCTCCAGTCGGTGAAACTCAATGAAACCTTAGCTCCGGCAGGAATGTCGGAAGTGTCAATCTCCAGGAATGATTTGTGATTCTTGAAAGTCGTGGCCTTGGTCATCTCGTGCAGTTTGTCGCCAGAGATGTAATAGCGGTTGTAGCCGTCGTTCTTACTGATACTCTCGCTGCGCACCGTGACGCCCTTCATGAAGTTGCCTTCCACGAATGCATCGCTGATGCCCGTCTCGGCAATCTGATAGTAAAGGCCGTCCTCACCTTCAGCATCCTTATACTTCTTCATCAGCACACCGGAACCTGCAGGAACGTATGTGCCATCCTTTCCTTCCTGGTCACCAAGGTTGATACTGGTCATCATCACAGAGTAGGCGTCGCCGTTCTTCACGTATTTGCCATTACCAGTGAAAGCAATCAGCACGGGATCATCCGTGACAGGCTTGTCGGCATTCACGCCGTTCGCCTCTGAGAAGTCCACATCGAACTCACGGGCGAAGGTGCCGAAGGTGCCGCTCTGTGTATATGGAATCTTATAGGATATATTATCTGCGTGATTCGTCCATGCATCCTTATAAGTTTCTTCGGCTGACTTGCGTACATATATCTTCGTGGCTGTTCCGAACTCGTCGTAATAAGCCCTGCTGGAACCGAGGTCCTCAGGAGCCAGTTCGAATCGTGCCGTTGAGAGCAGGTCTTCGTTCAGTTGGTCGCCAATCAGGAATACACTCTCCACATTACTATTGCGGGAAGACAGTGCGGCATCGGTCATAAAGGCGCGGGCACCGATATATTGTACGTTGCCGGGCACCACCACTTCCTTCACATTGCTTACCTGGCTGCCATTGGCAGTGAACAGATAGTCACCTACGAGTCCAACATTATAGGATGTTCCTTCGTTCTCAACGGTAGTAGGCAATACATAAGTCTCGTCATCAGTATCCACAGACAGCAGGTCCACGGTGTTCTGGCTCACGGCAATATACTCTTCCTTGGCCTGTGTCTTGTTCAGACCGCCCACGCGTGTAGTCTCGTCTATGAACGAAGGTTTGATCTCCTTGAATTTCTGGTAATACTCATTGTTCTGATATTGAGATAGGAGTTCCTTGCGCACATTTATGGTGATTTTTGGCATTGTCCTGTTTGAACCGCTTTCGCCATTGTCAAATGAACGGCCGTTATTCGTCTGATTGATTTTTGCCGGATCAATCATTTCGTCGCAAAGGAAGGCAATTGTATTCAGATTGTCACAGTTTCCGAAAGACTGAATACCGATTTCCTTCACCTTATTGGGAATTGTGACATTTGTCAGTCCCTCGCAATTGTAGAAAGCGAAGTCGCCTATTTTGGTGATGCTTGGAGGCAGCAACGTGAAATTACTATTGGCTTTTCCGCCTGGGAAAGTGGTGAGGACGGTCTTGTCTTTTGAAAGTAGTATGCCGTCGCAACTGGAATAAACAGTATTTTCCTTCGACACATTGATCTCTTCCAAACCTGAGCAGAATTGGAAAGCACGATTACTGATATTGGTTGTCGAGGCTGGAATTTCCACAGTTTTCAGCTTGACACAGTTGTTGAAGGCAGACTGGCTAATGGTTTTCACTTTAGAAGGAATCACAATACTTTCCAATCCGCTGTTTTGGAAAGAAGCCTCTCCAATGGTAACAATGTCCGCATCATCGGGAAAAGTTGCCGTTGTCATGCTTGAGCAATTGTTAAATGCAGATCTGCCAATGGTAGTTACAGTTTTAGGGAAAGTAAATGATTTCAGATTGGAATCTCCCCCAAACGCGTTCACACCTATTGTCGCTAAGGAGCAACTACCTAAGAAATTAAACTCCTCTAAAGAAGGACAAAGCTGGAAGGCACTGTTAAATATTGTTTCAAGTTTTGAATTATCAGCCACATTAACCTTCTGCAATTTTTTGCAATAAGAAAAAGCATTTGATCCGATATAATTAATCGAAGCAGGTATATTAAGAATCTCTAAAGAGTTGCATTGGTCAAATGCCTGCTCATGTATAGTATCTACAGTTTCAGGTATGGCTAAGTCTGTGAGTTTAGAGCACATATGGCAAGTAAATTTAGGGATAGCTGCCCCTATACGTTCGGGAAAATGAATAGATGTGAGACCACTCACCATGAAAACTTTTTCACCCAAATTCAAAGGTGTATCACTATCTTCAAATTCTACTGTACTAAGGGAACTACAATAGTAGAAACAGCTTTCCTGAATTTCTGTGATAGTTGCTGGAATATTTAAAGATGTTAACTTGCTATGAGCAAAGGCTTCCTTACAAATAGTTGTAAGAGAAGAAGGAAATATTATTGTGTTTAGCTTAGCGTTATTAAAAGCTTTCTCTGCTATAACCTTAGTTCCATCAAGAATCTGATAACTATTTTCAATTTTTCCTGTTGGATATGTTAAAAGCGTATCCTTTGCAGCGTTATATAATACGCCTTGGTCGCTTGCATAGCGGGTATTTCCTTCCTCCACGTTAATGCTTTTAAGAAGACCACAATTAACAAAAGCATTACCATCAATCTCTTCTACAGATTTTGGCACAGTTACAGTTGATAATTTAGAACAACCAGCAAAAGAGTTTTCGCTAAGGGTTTTCAAGTTGTTGGACAATTTTACAGATGTAAGTATAGAGTTCGCATAAAAAGCATTCGGATTAATTGATGTAACAAAATCACTCATCTCATAAGTTTCTGCTTTAGCAGAAGGAAAGGCAATCAGTGTACCATCTTTGTCGCAGAGTACACCATCATCCACATCACAATAATTGGGATTACTATCATCCACATAAATAGCCTTCAACTTACTCGACCCCATAAACGGTTGAGTGCCATTTATTGCGTTCACTGAAGCCGGAATGTTGATGGTCTCGAGATTTTTGCATCTATAAAAAGAATTATTGTCAATAGTTGTCACGGTATTCGGAACATCATAATTGCTGCCCTCTTTTGCTGTTGGATAGGCCAATAGAGTAGAAGCATCTTTGTTAAACAATACTCCATCTATAGAATAATAGTTGGGGTTATTTGCATGAACGGTAAAGGCTTTTAAGTTATCGGGTCTCTCCACATTAAAGGATGTCATAGTAGAAGGAATAACAATCTCTTCTAATTCAGATGCTGTGGTCAGTCCACTTGACCAATACGGCAAAACCGTTTTATAACCTTCAGGAATAATTAGTTTTGTGATGTTATCATTCAGTGCCTGTCCGAGTAATTGATCTACCGTCCACTCGTAATGATATTGTGCATCTTCAAAACTTGTAGGCAATGTTACTTCTCCAGTTGCTGAAATCTTAGAAACACCAGCTCTGTACACACTTCCAGCCCTGTAATCTATTACAGTATAAGTAAAATCCCCCACAGTAAAGGTGTCACCATTCTGAAGACCATACGAGTTAATGGCAACTGCCGACAATAGCATTGCTACAAAAAAGAGTTTTAGTTTTTTCATAATTTAAGAATTTTATAAAATAATGCACCCTCGTCCCCTATGGATGCAGAATAATAATTTTAAAGTTGTAAAAGCGTGGGGACTATTGCTAATCTTGAGTTTGCTGAAATTTTGTTTTTCTTCATTTCGGTTGATTCTCAATACGCTTTTTTCTCTCTGTTCTGAAGTGACATGTCTAATAAAGACACCTCTTCGTGGTTTTTGCCGCAAAAGTAGCGGGTTTGGCGTAAATACCCATAAATCAGCATGAACCGATTTGGCAATTTGCCTCATTGGTGCATTTTTCGGGCGATTTTTGCCACTTTTTACTATCCTGCTTTTGCGCGTGCTATCTCGCGATAGGCGGAGAGCGTCATGCCCGTCTGCTGCTTGAAGGCTGTACGGAAAGCATTGAGACTGGCAAAACCTAACGTGCGGCCGAAATTGGGGAAGTTGGAGACATCCACCTGTGGATCGTGCAATCGCCGCTCTGCCTCGTTGATACGCAGGAGGTTGATATACTGCGGGAAGTTCATGCCCGTCATCTGCGCTACGGCCTCTGAGATATAGGTGCGGTTGGTGCCGAGGTGCTTAGCAAGAGACTCGCGCGAGAGATTCGCGTCGAGGAACATTTTCTTGTCGTCAATCTCCTCCTTGATTCGGCGGAATAGTTCCACATGTTTGTCGTCCACCTTCTTCTGTTCTATGGTTACTGTTTCTGTCTGGGCTCGCTCCACCACCACAGTCATCAGTTTGCGCTGACGTCTATACATAATATATATATAGAAGCACATGGCTGCGAGGAGGACAATGAAAGCTACAGCGCCCCAAAGTAGCCATTCCATCAAATGCGCATGGTCGCGGTGATGTTCAATCTCTGCATCCTTCTTCGCCACATCGAGTGCAACTTCCTTTGCCTTCAATATTTTAACACGGTCTTGCCTTGTTTGATGTGTGATTAGGTCTGTAAGGCGTTTGCTATGTTCTAATGCTTCGTTATAACGCCCCAGTTGTTTATAGTTCATGGTATAGAGATTCTGTACATCCCATTTTTGCCTACTCAACATATTTGCAGAATCTTCCATGAGCTTATCAAGCCGTTGATTTGACGCTTCAAATTGACCAAGTTCAGAGAGCGTATGTGCTTTGATAATCTGCACATCCTTCAGTTGGGAGCCCTGTACGCCCTTACATGTGTCGGCTACGGCAATGGCATGGTCGGCATAGCGTGATGCCTCGGCAATATGATGGGTCTCAATCTTTAACTTCGCCATATTAGCATCTATCGATGGCACCAATGATGGAGGAGCCACCTCATAAGCCTTCAACAGCAACTCTTCTTCCTGCTTATACTCTTTTCGAATATGATGAAGACAGGCCATCTGCGAGAGGGCAAGTGTTTTTCCCAATGTGCTCTCAATTTCTTTAGACAGTTCATAGAATTCCACTGTATATTTGCCTATTGTGTCATTCGTCTGAGAAATAGTAGAACCCAGATGACATAATAAGATGGAACGTGAGCGTTTGTCTTCTTTGGGAGTCTTTTCTAAAGCCTTTATGAAATATTCGGTAGCGGCATAATCATTGGCATTAAAAAGTTCGTACATACCTAAACCATTGAATATTATAGCCTGCAAGGTGTCTATATTCAGTTGAATGGCCATACTAAGCGCTTTATCAAGAAGGGTCTTGGCTTCATTGGTATTACCTGCGAGCACAAGATTCTGGCCATGAGTTGAGGCTGCTCTGACCTGAAACAAAAGTGAGCGGTTTTGCTTTGAGGCTTCGTAGTATTGTGTTGAGAGGTTGAGGACTCGTTCAAAGTTCCCACTGTCGTTTGCCTGTATAATAGCGTTTTCATAGCGTTCCATCTCTGCCTCTTCCTGCTGCGAAGGGCTGGAAGGCGTTCCACAGGCAGCCAAAAAATCAATCATAACTGCTGACAAAAAGAAAAGTCCGAGGGGCATGCTGAAGAGATGTTTTAGCATATTCATTTTCTTTCCCATAAATAGATGAACATAAAAAATACCCATCCGCCGCAACCCCTGACAGACTATGTTTTTTTAAATGGTAGAAATAGATGGTACAAGAATGAAAAAAGCGCGGGTTGCTGTTCTTGTTGCCCGTCCCGCGAACCTGGCTCTCGCATTGCCCATCTTGCCAAGAACGAGCAACGCAGAAGCCCACGCTATATGTTTACATATCGCTATACGATGTGCCTAATAAATAATTAGGTACACGTATGGCTGTCATGTATATAACATACCCATGAACATCTACTGTTGCTTTGACTCTGTGGCAAGCTTGGTGAATTTGCGAGATTCGGTCCGCCAAAGAACAAAGCGTCAAGTAAACGCCTTCATCAAAAATGTAGTCTCACCCTCCCTGGCTTCTGCTTTGGCTACGGCCTACAAACGCCGTATTTCTCCATGCATAGTTTAAGCGTTGAGAGAATAATGACGGTGCAAAGGTAAGAAAACAAGATGTGTTTTCCAAACTTTTTCGTTATTTTTGATAAAAAAAACGGATGTGTGCGTAAACAACAAAAAACTAATTTGATTTGGATGCACCCACACGGCTCATCGGCAAGAAATAATCATGATTGTTTGGAAGTTTGCGGGAAAAGCCTTAAATTTGCAGAAGAATTGGAAACCAACCATGAAGGATATCCTGCGGCTGATACGGCCGAAACAATGGCTGAAGAATGTGTTTGTGCTGGTGCCGATGTTTTTCGGCGGGGCACTGACTGATGGGGCAACGGTTTTTGCCTCATTGGTGGCTTTCTTTGCCTTTTGTTTCATCGCGTCGGCAATATATTGCTTTAACGACATTATCGACGTGGAGGCTGACCGCCGCCATCCCGTGAAATGCAAAAGACCCATCGCCTCGGGAGCTATTACTATGAAGGCTGCCTACGGGCTGATGGCACTGATGGTGGTGTTGGCGATGCTGACCACCCTCCTGCCGACCCCCCTCCAACTCCCCCGAGGGGGAGGGCTGTTAGAAGCCTCCCCGCGGGGAGGTTTGGTGGGGGTTCTTCTGTTTTATTTCCTGCTGAATCTTGCCTATTGTGCTTGGCTGAAACAATATGCCATCGTGGACGTGTGCGTGATTGCCTTCGGCTTTGTGCTCAGATTGCTGGCCGGTGGATTTGCCACGGGGATTGTGCTGAGTAAGTGGATTGTGATGATGACCTTCCTGCTGACGCTTTTCCTCTCGTTTGCCAAGCGGCGCGACGATGTCATCCGAATGGAGGCCACCGGAGAAGCACCCCGGAAGAATACCATCCGTTACAACCTGACGTTCATCAACCAGGCCATCACCATCACGGCCTCGGTGACGCTGGTGTGCTATATCATGTACACAATATCGCCCGAAGTGGTGGCCCGTGTGCATACCGATTATCTGTATCTGACGACGGCTTACGTGCTGCTTGGACTGCTGCGATATATCCAGATCACGGTGGTGGACAAGAAGAGCGGCGACCCGACGAAGATGATGCTGCAAGACCGGTTCACGCAGGTGGTGGTAGTGCTTTGGGCACTTACGTTCTTATTAATCATTTATTTCCTATGACCATACACGCTTTCGATTTTGACGGAACGCTCACCAGGCGCGACACGCTGATAGAGTTTATCCGCTATGTGAAAGGCAACAAGGAGTTCCTCATCGGATTCCTGAAGCATCTTCATCTGCTGATTTTGATGAAGATTGGCATCATGCCCAACTGGAAGACCAAGCGCATCATTTTCCAGTATTTCTTCGGGGGAATGACGCTGGAGAAATTCAATGAATACTGCGAGAAGTTTGCCAAGGAAAAGGCTTCGTTGCTCCGTAAGAAGGGAATGGCTGCCGTGAACAAGGCGATGATGGACGGTGACCAGGTGGTCATCATCTCTGCCTCGATAGAAAACTGGGTAGAGCCGTTTTTCAGAAGCATAGCCTCCCCTCGGGAAGGTTTGGTGGGGGTCACTATCATCGGTACGCAGATTCAGGTGGTTGACGGAAAGCTGACGGGCTATTTCCTGACCAAAAATTGTTATGGGCAGGAGAAGGTGCGCCGGCTGCTGGAGAAATATCCTGACCGTCGGGAATATAAGCTGGTGGCATACGGCGACAATAGGGGAGACGTTGCTTTGCTCGACTTTGCCGACGAAGGGCATTACAGGGAGTTTTAAAGACCCACCCCAACCCTCCCTAGGGTGGGAGCTAATGGTGATTAGGCATGAAATTATTCGGGTTGTTCAAGATTAGGAAGGAGGAACGGTGGCCGGCGGTAGTGGTTGCCCTGTTCTTTGTGGCTGTCAATGCTTTGGTGACAGCCTGCTACGCCCATCTTTTCATGTGGGGCGACAAAGACAGCTGGAAGGATTTCATGAAGCTTTTCTCGGTTTCCGGCTTCGACCCGATTACCTATTCCGTGATGACGGAGTGGACGGCCGGCTACAATGTCTACCGCCATCCGCTGCTGGCATTCTTCGTATGGCCTTTCTCCATGCTCAATCAGGGAATCCTTGCGCTGACGGGACTTAACCTGGTGCAAGTAATCGTGGCCTTGCTGCTTGTGGCGGCGGCAGTCTATACCTTCGTGTTTCTCTATCGTATAGCCCGTGAGCTGATAGGACTGGCAAGGCTTGATGCCCTTCTGTTGTCGGCCTATTGCTTCTCTTTCGGTTATGTGATGCTGTCCTTTACCGTGCCCGATCATTTCGGCATATCGATGCTGCTGCTGGTCATGGCGCTTTATATCTCGGGGAAATGTATTCAGAAAGGGCGGCAGCTGACCATCGTGCAGACCGTGTTGCTCTTTGTCTTTACGGCAGGCGTTAGTCTGAACAACGGACTGAAGATTTTCATGGATGCCTTCTTCGTGAATGGAAAGCGGTTTTTCCGTCCGAAATACCTGCTGTTGGCGGTCATCCTGCCTGCTGCATTGATGTGGGGATTTGCACGCTGGGAGTATCACACCTTCGTGTGGCCCAAGGAAATGGCGCGCAAGGAGGTGGCCAAGAATGCCCTTGAGCGACAGCGGCAGCACGTGATAAAGGCATTCCGCGATACCACCCGACTGAAAGACACGGCAGCCATCCGGAAGGGCTATGAGCGCATCCTTGCACAGCGCGACAGCGTGAGGGCTGCCCGAAAGGCCCAGCGAGCCGTGAACCGTCATTCGGGAAAGCCCATGATGGAGGGAGAATTCATGCGATGGACCGACGTCACCACTCCGCGATGGCCTTCGCTGGTGGAGAACGTTTTCGGCGAGAGCATCCAGCTGCACGAAGACTATTTGCTGGGCGACACCCTGCGCTCGCGGCCTGTCATCGTGAAATACAATTATTGGATTAACTATATCGTCGAGATACTCATCGTGGTGCTGTTTCTTGCCGGCATCTGGAAAGGCCGTCGCCAGCGGTTCCTGTGGATGGCGCTGGCCGGCATGGCACTCGATTTCTTCTTGCATGTGGGACTGGGATTCGGACTGAACGAAGTATATATCATGACGGCCCACTGGGCGTTCGTGATTCCCATTGCCACGGGCTATTTGCTGAGGAAAGAGGAGAGAAGAGAGAGGAAAAAGGAAAGTGCAGAGAGCGTCTCCTCTCTGCTGGGCAAATTGCTGCTGATTCTAACCATCTTCCTCGTCCTCTGGAACACGTCGCTCTATGTGCAGTTTCTTTTATTCTAACCGCTGAAGAAGGATGTTTAAGATAAAGAAAGACGAATGGCAGTTGCTGCTGGTGGGCGTGCTGGTTTATATCGCGCTCAACTGGCTGATGGTGCAATACGACTTCGACACCTTCACGCATGCCCGGCGCGGCGGATTCTACAGTATGTTCCACGGGCATGTGCCGGTATCGGGCTACGACGACTACACCTACATCACGCTCTCCAAGTGGCGCATCCTATACCAGCTCTACCGGCATCCGCTGCTGGCAGCCATGCTTTATCCTTTCTCGGCCCTGAACGACTGGTTGATGTTCGAGTTGCATATCAATTTTGCCATCATCATCTGGGCCGTTATCATGGTCGCTTGCGATGCCTTCAGTCTGCTTTTCCTCTATCGCATTGAGCGCGAGATTATCGGACTGAAGAAAGCCGATGCCATTGTGCTTGCCGTTTTGTTCTTCTCGTTTGCCCATGTCATGATTAGCTGTTTCGTGTGCGACCATTTCGGGGTGTCCATGATGCTGCTACTGCTGTCGCTGTATGTGGGCGGTAAATACCTGAAAGAGAAACGGCCGATGCCGGCCTGGCTGACGGGACTTCTGCTGCTCATCACGTCGGGCGTGACGCTTACCAACGGCGTGAAGCCTGCCCTGGCGGCATGGTTTACCTGTGGCAAGCGGGTGTTCCATTGGCGCTATCTGCTGATTGCGGGCGTGCTGCCCGTTTGTCTGATGGGCGGTGCCTATTGGTATCAGAACGAGTATGTAGTGAAACCCGATAAGGAATGGGGCGAACGGATGGCGGCAAAGCGGGCTGCCACCGACAGTACGTTCGTGAAACGCAACGAGGCCCATAGCCAGGTGATGAACCGCAACAAGCAGGGGCAGATTTCCGAAAACCCGCTTTTCGAATGGACCGATACGGAAGCCTCGCGCTGGGATGCCGCCGTGGAGAATCTGTTTGGCGAGAGCATCCTGCTGCATCGCGACCATTTGCTGGAAGACGTCAATGTGAACCGTCCCGTACTGGTGCGCTATCGCCATGCGTGGCAGTATGGCGTGGTGGCCGTTGTAGTGCTGTTGTTGCTGGCGGGCATCTGGTGCGGCCGTCGCGAACTATTCCTCTGGCTGTGTCTTTCGTGGTTTGCCTTCGACATGGTGCTCCATCTGGTGCTTGGCTTCGGCATTATTGAAGTGTATATCATGGCTGCCCACTGGGCCTTTGTCATTCCAGTGGCGGCAGCCTATCTGCTGAAAAACGTCTCGTGGAAACCACTGCGGGCCGGCATATTGCTCCTGGCCTTGCTGCTTTGGGCCTATAATGGCACACTCATCGCCCAATATCTCATCAACCATTGAACATGATGAAAATAGGATTCTATTATAAAAACGAACTGCTGGGCCGCATTGACTGCATGCGGTTGCTGGACGGAAACCCGGGCATCAGCGGAACGGCCTATATGTTCGCACTGATTTCCACCCAACTGGCAGAGAGGGACAACGGACTCGACGTCACCTTCTTTGCGCCCCATCCGGTGAATGCCTCGCCACAGTTGCATACTGAACTCGCGAGTGATGTAGTGGAAGCCTACCGCAAGGCTGAGGCTGCGGGACTTGCTTTCCTGGTGGTGAAGGGCAACGAGGCCAGTCAGCTATTGGATGCTTTTCCTCAGACTTCACCTACGACCCGCATCGTGGTGTGGTGTCATAATTTCCTGACGCTCCATGAACTGAACCGCTACGGCAGCAGTCAGCTGGTGGCGCGGATTATCAATGTGGGGCGCGAACAGATGGACCTTTATCGCGACCAAAATGCTTTCCTGAAGAGCGACTATATATATAATACGGTGAAGATTGCCCCGAAATATTCGGAAGGTCTTGTTCCTGCCAACCAGCGCGACGACATAGTGACTTATATGGGATGTGTGATTCCCGGAAAGGGACTGCACGTGCTGGCCGAAGCCTGGCCCGAGGTTTTGCGGAAGAAACCTCATGCGCAGTTGTACGTGATTGGTACCGGCGCGCTTTACGATCCCCGTGCTACCTTGGGAAAATGGGGACTTGCCGAGCCACGCTACGAACGATACATCATGAAATACCTGAGCCGCGACGGAAAACTGCTGCCCGGCGTCCATCTGATGGGCATTATGGGAAACGAGAAATACGATATCCTGCGGCAAACCAAGATAGGCGTTCCCAATCCCACGGGCAATACCGAGACTTTCTGCGTGAGTGCCGTGGAGATGCAGATGCTGGGCATCCGTATCGTTTCGAAGCGCTGTGCCGGTTATCTGGATACCGTCAGGAAGGGTGTGCTCGTGAATGACGAGCGGAAGTTGGCCGATGCAATTGTCAGGATGATGGATGCCGACGATGTTGATGACGACAGTCAGGCTTATTTCGAACAGCATTTTGCCCCGCAGACTGTCGTGGGCGAATGGGAAAGACTCTTCCGTGAAACCATCGGCAGCGGTGAATACCTGCACCCCGTGCTTCCGCTCAGCAACCAGGATTTCGAGTGGAAGACATCAAAGGAACACCTGCGCATGCTGAAACGGCGGTTCCCGTTGCTGAACCGTCTGCTGCCGCCTCTCGATTTCTTTTATGACCTGAACCGCAAGGCACATTCTTTCTGCGGGAAGATGCGTCGCCTTTTGACGGGCGACAGTTTCTGAACGTACTACGCCAACAGGTAGCTGGCCAGCAGGAAAGTGTTGGTGGTGAGCAGGAAAAGCGTTACGGCTGCCACTGCCGCAACAGCCCATTTGCTGCGGGCGGATTTCAGTCCGTAGGCGATGCAAAGCGTTCCGATGAACAGCCAGTGGGGCGACATGATATAGATTTCGTTAATGGTGAAGCCCAACACGAAATGAAGCAGCATGTCAATGGCAAACCAGCTAAGGGCAGTCCTTAGCAGAAACGAGCGGCGTCCCGCGATAAAGCCCCAGACAACCATCAGCAACAGCAACACTTCCACGACGTAGTTGACCGCATAGGTGTAGCTGACAAAGATGGGACGTTTTTTCCAGATGTCTTGCAACAGGTGGTCGGTATGGAACATTACCGGTTCGCCGAAAAGATTTTCCACCGCCGTCATGCCGCGCGGGGTGGTGATGTCGGTCCATTCCAGCAGGGGCAGGTTGGCCATCGACTCACCGTTTCGGCTGGAAATGATGCGCGGCTTCTTCCTGGTGCGCAGCAGTCGTTTCTTTTCTGCCTGTTGTTTCTGTTCCTTTTGGGGTGTGACGATTGCTTCCTGCTGATAGACGGCCACGGCACCCAGCAACAGGGTGGGAATGGCAATTGCCCCCAGCAGATAGCGCCAGCGGAACATTCCCCGGCGGTTCACCATCAGAGCTGCCAGCAGCGTTTTCAGTCCGTTGGTCAGCGTAATGCCGGCGGTGAGCAGATAGAGCAGTGCCGTCTGAAGGATGCCGAGCGGTTTCCCTTCGTCGTGATGCCTTCCAACGATGTAGAGTGTCAGGATGAGCAGGAACATGGAAAATACGAAATGGTCGGCAGCCACCATGGCCAGCATTACGTAGGCAAACGAAAACGTGGTCAGCGTCAGCAGCACCGATATATTCTTCCTGACGCCCACCTGTTCCTCGAAGATGCGCCGCAGGAAAACCATCGAGTAGAATCCGGCCGCGATGATGGGAATGAGCATCACGAGCATGGCACAGTTCTCGCCGGTCAGTGCCGTCAGCCAATGGTTCAGCAGATAGAACGGATAGAGCAGAATGGCGAAAAGGGGATGACGGAACACGTTGTATTCGGGCGACCAGTAGGAGAGAATGGAGTAGGGGAAGGGGTCGAAGCCCGACAGCTCGTAGTGCTTGCAGAACTTCCATGTAAACCACCGCTCGGTGGAGGAAATCATCTCGTTGTAGCGTATCACCACCATCGCATTATATAGTACCAGCACGACGGCCACCACGGCGGCAAACACGCGCTCGTCCTTGCGTATCTTGAACAGGTTATTCATGCTTCTTCCTAATCATTCCGGTTATCTGGGCAACGCTTTCACGGAAGATGTTGGCTCCCGAGAGATACATCACCGAAGCATAGAGAACCACCGCCACGGCTATCTTTACCAGCAGCGACCAATAGATGTTGGGCGTGAACGAGGCGGCATATCCGGCTGCCAGGATGCTGCCGCCGGCGATAACGACAAAGGGCAGGACGTCTTTCAGCACCAGCCATCCCGAAAGTCCCGTCAGTTTCCACACATAGTACCACCACACGGTCAGCCACGCAATATTCATGGCGGTGAATGCCCACACCATCGTGGTGATGCCGTAGGGATAGCAGAACAACTCTACCACTATCTGCGTGATGCCGAAGACGATGGTGTTCCACAGACAGATGTCGGAACGCTCCTTGCTGATAATCATGTTGTACATCAGCGTCTGGATGGGCATAAAGGCTGCGCCGATGCAAAGAATCTGCATCAGTCGGGCACTTTCCATCCATTTGTCGGTAATGGCAATGGTGATGATTTCCGGAGCGGTAAGTGCCAGTCCGAACATGCATGGCATGGAGATGAATGCCGCAAAGCGCAGCATCTTGCGGAATATGCGTATCAGCCGTTCACTCTCTTCCTCCACCTGCCGTATCACGGGTTGCGAGACGCTGTTCGTCATTCCCTGCACCGTGTAGCTGCCCATGTCTTTCCATTTGTTGGCCTGGTTGTAGAATCCCACCTGATGGGAATCGTAGAAGCGTCCGAGGATGACCGTCAGTATGTTGTTGTTGATTTGCGTGATGAGGTTCGAGGCCAGAATCTTCATGCTGAACCCGATCATCTCCCTCAGTGGCTTGAAGTTAAAGGTGAATGTGGGGCGCCATCCCGAGAAATGCCATCTGCCCACCACGATAAAGAACACGTAGGTGAGCGTCTGGGTGGCGATGCCCCAGTAGGCCATTCCGTTATAGGCCATCGTTATGCCCACGATGCCCGAGATGAACAGACTGGTGATGCCGATGATGGCATTCTGCCTGATTTTCATTTGCTTGATGAGCAGGGCATTGTGGGCTATTCCCATGCTCGAGATGACAAACGAAAGGAACATGTAGCGCGCCAGCGACGTCAGCTCGGGCTGATGATAGAAACGGGCAATGAGGGGTGCACACAGGAATAATATTATATATAAGGTGGCGCCCGTCAGCGTGGAGAACCAGAACACGGCATTGTAGTCCTCGTGCCGGAATTCTTTCCTGTTGATAAGTGCGGTGGTGAATCCGCTCTCCTGAAGGATGCCGGCCACTGACGAAAACACCAGCAGCATGCCAATCATTCCGTAGTCGGAAGGAGTAAGCAGTCGTGCCAGAAAGATGCCGAACACCAGGTTCAGCAACTGCATGATGCCGTTGTGGATGCCTCCCCAAAGCAGTCCTTTTGCAGTCTTTTCTTTCAGCGTCTGTTCTTCCATACTCGTTTATCACTCATCACTTATCACTTATCACTTCTCACTCCTCACTTGAACTTCTTTCCTCCAAACATGATGCCCAGCCGGTTGCGTATGGCCCGGCCAATCATCTTGAAATTCCCGTAGCGCAGGTTGTTCCACAGTTCCTCCAGCGAGTAGCGCATCTTTATCCAGGGGTGTCCCCATGCGTTGGTGCGATACACATGATGCTTGTAGTCGATGTCCTCGATGACATATCTGGGATGTTTCAGGGGGAACTCCAGTTCAAAGCGCTTCATGGTGAACACCTTCTTCAGTCTTTTGGGAATAGTGTTCAGATTGGCCGTAAAGTGCGTGGAATCCTCGGTCACCCCGTAGTTGTTAACCAGGTTTTTTGTCGGCATGATGGCCAGCTGGTGATTATGGATGAGACTCATCCCGAAGATGGTTTCGTAATACTCTTTGCCGCTCTTTCGGTGTTGCTCGCACATGTCGAGGAAGTAGGAGCGATACTTGCGTTCCTTCCAAAGATTGCGCGTCTGCTTCATGCCGTACTCGTCGTCAAGGAACGTATACTGGCTGTCCCATTGGTCGATAACGCGCCGCCACGAAGCCCATCCCCAAATAGAGAACACCGTGGTGAAGAAGTAATCGTAGGGAACGCCCTCGGTCACCTCGTCGCTGTTGAATCCGGCAATCATGCCTATGCGCTCATCGTTCTCGTAGCGGTCGAGCAATTCCTTGCAGAATGGGAAGAACGACTGTGATGGAACGTCATCGTCTTCGAGTACGATACATTTCTCCACATGACTGAAAGCCCATTTCTGAGAAAGGTATTCCGAAGGGTCGCAGCCGTAATTCTTCTCTTGATAAAGTCGGTGAACCTCGCATTCCCAGTCTATTTGCTCGTCGCTGACAATCTGCCGGCATCCCTCGATGCCTTCCATGTCGCGCTCTCCCCGCGGTCCGTCCTGATAGAGGAACAGTTTGGCGGGGCGTGCCTTTTTCACTTCATCGAAGACCATTCCGAGGAATTTTGGCCGGTTGAAGAACAAGATGAGTACGGCAACGTCTGTCTTAGCGGGATGTTTCATCATCGTAGAATTCTATGTTGTCAGCGTGGGGATGCAGTTCGTCAAGGTTAGGCAACGTCATATAGTCGCCGAACTTGTCGTGCAGGTAGGGGTCAGCGTTTTGGGGCACCGACACCTCGATGCCGTCGAACATGTCGCGCCTGAGGGGGAACAGATACGACCGCCGCCTCACGTCGTTGTAGGGGATGCCATACGAGTAGGTCACCTTTTCGCCCATTGGCCAGAAGCGAGCCACGAAGCGCAGCACGGGGAACACCCATTTGCGGTTCAGAAGGCTGATGCGGCGCACCCGGCGGGCAGCCTCTTCATCGCTGAACCGTTTGTCGTTTAGAATCTTATAGCAGAATCCCAGTGAGCGGTTCGAAATCCAGCGCAACGGGTGCGGCGCCTTCTCCATAGGGAATATGTCGATAAAGATTCCCTGGTATTTGAAAATGCGGTCGTAGCGGTTCACTTCCGTCACGTGGCTCATCAGGTCGCGCAACTTGGCATAGCCGAAGAAATAGTTTTCGTCGGTGTCGGGCGTTTGCAGCGCCAGATGGTCGGGCAATTCCGCGGGCAGTATTTCCATCAGCCTGAGATAGTCTTCGCGGAGCATCTCCACGTCGAGGTCGTCGTCCCAGGGGATATATCCTCCGTGGCGTACCTGTCCCAGCAGCGTGCCGGCACAAATCCAGTATCTTATCTGATGTTTCTGGCAGATGCCGTCGAGCACCTTCAGCATTTCGGTCATCCGGTCCTGCTGTCGGCGGATGAGCGAGCCCTCGGGGTTAAAGCGGCGGCGCAGAGCTTCTTGGTCTATTGTCATATACAGTTCCGCTGATGCGGTTATTTCGTTTTGTTTGCAAAATTAATTGAAACGAGTGAAAAAAGCAAATTAATTATGCTTTTTGAACATGAAAAAGTATCTGATTGGACAAAATTCGGCACCCTTACCCCCGATTTGTCTCAACAACGGCGCTTTGTCTCAATAACTTAGGAAGAAATAATCAAAAAACCATTGACGGCCACAGGAAAACGCGTAACTTTGCATCAGAAAAAAAACAAAGACCGCCAAATACGAGACAGACAATAATTTAGATTAAACAAAATTGAATGAGTAATAGTTAATAGTTAATAGTTTTTTAGGTTAGTAGAATATCGTTTTTATGAATGGTCCCCGGAGCGTGAAGTTTCGGGGGCCTATTTTTTGCGATAATTTTTCTAGAAAAATTTCTTCAAATCATTATCTTTTCGAACAATTTCTCTAGATTTTTTTTCGCGCCTGATAGTATTATGGGCCTCATGCTTGTTAAAAAACAATAAAAAATGCGCTTTGGAATAAAATTCTTTATTCTTCATTCTTCATTCTTCATTATAAAGTAGTACCTTTGCATCCCGATTCTACGAGGGCCATAGAACCCTCCAGGGCAGAGTGTAAATAGCAGCCTACCCGAAGAAGATTCAGGATTGTGGTTTCAAGTTACGAGTTGAAATACATTCCATGATTCATTTTCCATGAGGTCGCTGCGGTTTGTGAATCTCTTGCTCACTGGCAGGCGGAGAGTCTGCTCGTTTCCAGGTACGTGAAGCCAGGCGCAGTCGGATGGCGACATATCCGTAGTAAGTAACAAAATTATAGTAACAATTTAAATTTTTATGGACACTTTAAGTTACAAGACTATTTCCGCAAACAAGGAAACAGTGAACAAGGAGTGGGTGGTGATTGACGCCACCGACCAGGTTGTGGGTCGTCTTTGCTCAAAGGTAGCTAAGCTGATTCGCGGAAAGTACAAGCCCAGTTTCACACCTCATGTGGATTGCGGCGACAATGTGATTATCATTAATGCCAGCAAGGTGGTTTTCACCGGCAAGAAGGAAACCGACAAGGTGTACACTCGCTACACAGGCTATCCCGGTGGACAGCGTTTCAACACTCCTGCTCAGCTGCGCAAGCGTCCCCATGGTATGGACCGCATCATCCGTCACGCTGTGAAGGGCATGCTCCCCAAGGGTCGTCTGGGCCGTCGTCTTATCGACAATCTCTATGTTTTCGAGGGCACCGAGCACAACATGCAGGCTCAGAAGCCTAAGGCAATTGATATTAACCAGTATAAATAAATAAGGAATAGAAGATGGAAGTAATTAATGCAATTGGTCGCCGCAAGAGCAGTGTAGCCCGTATCTACATGACAGAAGGCACCGGTAAGATCACTATCAACAAGAAGGATCTCACAGAATATTTCCCCTCTGCTATCCTGCAGTACGTGGTTAAGCAGCCACTGAACTTGCTCGAGGTGGCAGAAAAGTATGACATCAAGGTTAACCTCGACGGTGGCGGTTTCACTGGCCAGAGCCAGGCTCTGCGTCTCGCTATTGCCCGCGCACTGGTAAAGGTGAATGCTGAAGACAAGAAAGCTCTGAAGAGCCAGGGTTTCCTCACTCGCGACAGCCGTGCTGTTGAGCGTAAGAAGCCGGGTCAGCCCAAGGCTCGTCGTCGCTTCCAGTTCAGTAAGCGTTAATATTTTTCTAGAGATTCTAGGAGATCCTAGGAAATCCTAGGATATCTAGGGAAAACCGTTTAGCATCTAAACCGAGGGGACCCGCCCATGCGGCTACCCCCCGGCTGATTCTAACAAAGCAAAGAATTAAAAAGAAAGTAAACAATTAAAGCATTTAAAAGAAAATGGCAAGAACAAATTTTGACCAACTGCTCGAGGCCGGATGTCACTTCGGACACCTCAAGCGCAAGTGGAACCCCGCTATGGCTCCCTATATCTTCATGGAGCGCAATGGCATTCACATCATCGACCTGCACAAGACCGTAGCCAAGATTGACGAGGCTGCCGAGGCTCTGAAGCAGATTGCAAAGAGCGGCAAGAAGATTCTCTTCGTGTCGACCAAGAAGCAGGCTAAGGACGTTATCGCCGAGAAGGCCACCAGCGTAAACATGCCTTATGTTATCGAGCGCTGGCCCGGCGGCATGCTCACCAACTTCCCCACCATCCGCAAGGCTGTGAAGAAGATGGCTACCATCGACAAGCTGATGGGCGACGGCACCTACAGCAACCTCTCAAAGCGTGAGATCCTGCAGATCAGCCGTCAGCGTGCAAAGCTCGAGAAGAACCTCGGTTCTATCGCCGACCTTACCCGTCTGCCTTCTGCTCTGTTCGTGGTTGACGTGATGAAGGAGCACATTGCCGTGAAAGAGGCTAACCGCCTGGGCATCCCCGTGTTCGCTATCGTCGACACCAACAGCGATCCCAAGGACGTTGACTTCATGATTCCCGCCAACGACGACGCTAAGGATTCAGTAGAGGTTATCCTCAACGCTTGCTGCGCCGCTATTGCCGAGGGTCTGGAAGAGCGCAAGGCCGAGAAAGCCGACGAGAAGGCTGCCAAGGAGCAGAGCGAAGAGGCTGCTGAGGCTAAGCCCCGCCGTGCTGCCCGCAAGGCCGAGAAGAAGGAAGAAGCTCCCGCTGAGGAAGAGGCTCCCGTAGCTGAAGAGGCTGCTGAGGCTGCTCCCGCTGAGGAAGAGGCTCCCGCTGCAGAGTAATGGCGCCATACCGTCATAACGTAATACCGTAATAACGAAATAACAAAAAAAGAATAAAAACAATGGCTATTTCAATTGATGATATCAAGAAGCTTCGCGCTATGACTGGTGCCGGACTTGCCGACGTGAAGAAGGCACTGACCGAGGCCGAGGGCGACTTCGACAAGGCCAAGGAACTGCTCCGCGAACGCGGACTGGCCATCGCTGCAAAGCGCAGCGACCGTGAGACATCCAATGGTTGCGTGCTCGTGAAGAAAGAGGGCAACTTTGCTGCTATGATCGCGCTGAAGTGCGAGACCGACTTCGTGGCTAATGGTGCCGACTTCATCGCTCTCACCCAGAGCATTCTCGACGCTGCTATCGCCGCTAAGGCCAAGAGCATCGACGAGGTGAAGGAACTCACACTGGCCGACGGTCAGAAGGTGCAGGATGCTGTCACACAGCGTTCTGGTATCACCGGTGAGAAGATGGAACTCGACGGTTACCTGACTCTCGAGGGCGAGAACATCGAGGTTTACAACCACATGAAGAAGAACACCCTCTGCACCATGGTTCAGACCAACAAGCTGGCTGAAGACGCTGGTCACAAGGTTGCCATGCAGGTGGCTGCCATGAAGCCAGTGGCTCTCGACGCTCCCTCAATGCCTCAGAGCATCCTCGACGAGGAGTACAAGGTGGCTGTTGAGAAGACCAAGGAAGAGCAGGTGAGCAAGGCTGTTGACAACGCCCTGAAGAAGGCCGGCATCAACCCCGCCCACGTGGACAGCGAAGACCACATGGAGAGCAACATGGCCAAGGGCTGGATCACAGCCGAGGACGTTGCCAAGGCAAAGGAAATCATCGCCACTGTTTCTGCTGAGAAGGCTGCCAGCCTTCCCGCACAGATGGTTGAGAACATTGCCAAGGGCCGCGTGGCCAAGTTCCTCAAGGAGAACTGCCTCGTTGACCAGGAGTTCCAGTTCGGCGACGGCGACAAGGCTACTGTAGCTCAGTGGCTCAGCGCTCAGGACAAGGAACTGAAGGTGGTTGCCTTCCAGCGCTTCTCTCTGGTGGCTGACTAAGCTTTCGAGAAAAGTAAATAAAAAAATCCCGGAATGTATTGCGCATTCCGGGATTTTTCTTTATTTTTGCATCATCAACAACAAACAAATCTGACGCTATGAAGAAAATCTTTTTTCCACTTCTTGTGCTGCTGTTGGCAGCCTGCGAGAAACCTTACGAAGCTGACGGCGAGGAGAAGCCCGCTGAAGGCGCCAACGTCATCCTCCGTATGACTCAGTTCGAGCAGATAGCCTTCTCGCGCGCCTCTATCGATATCACCGAACTATGTTCTCGCCTGAACGTTGCCGTCTTCAGCAGCGACGGCACAAAAATCCAGAGCGTTGCACAGAAAGAAGGCGATGCCAGTTTTGGCACCATTGCCATGACCATTCCTACCGGAACGTATAAGCTCGTGGTTATTGCCCACAACGGCGACGGCTCGGCCACTATCACCTCTACCGAGAAAGTAACCTTTCCCAACAATAAGGTGACCGACACCTTCTATTATTACGGCGACCTCGTGGTGACAGGCGAGCAACAAGTCCACGACCTGGCGCTTACCCGTGCCGTTGCCATGTTCCAGCTGGTGCTCACCGACGAGGAGATTCCCCAGAATGTGGCAAAGATGAAGTTCTACTACACGGGCGGCTCGTCAACGTTCTCTCCTGCCGAGGGCTATGGCTGCGTGGCCTCGAAACAGACCGAGATTCGCACCGTTGCCGATGGCGTGAAGACCTTCGATATCTATACCATGCCGCACTCGGAGAAGGATGAGCTGACAAAACTTACGGTCACCGCCCTCGATGCCGGCGACAACGTGGTAAAAGAACAAATTATCGAGAACATTCCCGTCACCCGCAACCAGATAACGCGCTACAACGGCAGTTTCTTCGGCAACGGCAGCGACTCAAAGTCTGCCGCCATTACCTTCCACATGACTGCCAATCCCGACTGGGACGGCGTGAACGACTTCGATTTCTGAATGTTTTTTCTACGATATCTCCATCAGGGTGCGCAATGCCTGAATGCCCTGGTGGTTGATGTCGAGCGCCTCCACCTCGCTGAGGTATTGCTCAGCCTTCTGGCGGTTGCCAAGTCCGAAATAGCCTAAGGCCAGCATATACTTGCAATGTATTTCGTTCTTGCGGTCGAGCGAGTCTTCCCAGATGAGCAGGTCGGGCAGCGAAACGGCGAAGTAGTCCATCACCTGATGCTCAAACACATGCTGCTTGCCGTAGTTTACAAGGCGGTAGAAGCGTCCGTTGGCCTCGTCCTGGCGGCCCAGTCGCTGTAGTGCCAGTCCCTGGTAGAAAATCTTGTCAGGCTTGGCATCGTTATAGTACATGGCGGCAGCCGGCTCCTGCGGTCCCTTCGTGGCTTCTTCCCAGCATTCGCGCGCTTTCTCCGCTTTCCCGAGTGCTTCGTAGGCAATGCCGAGGAAATAGTAGAAATCGTTCTCCTGGGCGCCGTAGAGTTTTCCTTCGCCAAGGTGGTGGGGATATTCCAGACATTCGCCGAGCAGCCGGGCGGCCCGTTCGTATTCTTTTTGCGTCAGTGCCTGTTTTGCAAGCTCCACCCTTGCCGTCTGATACTGTGCCGGCACCTTGCCTTCGCCGCCTTCCCACGGATGGAACTGGTGGCCGTCTATTTTCTGCATGGCTTCCTCGTAGCGCCCCAACTGGTTGAGCAGCGTGATTTCTTCGAGCACCAGGTCGTCGCGCTGCCGTATCAGTTCCGGATACTTTTGCAGATGGTCCAGGCGCAGCTGGTGCGGCTTCTGCATGCGCCGATACAGCTGGTCGAGTTCCATCAGCATGCGGGCGTCGGTAGTATCCAGCTCAAAGGCTTTCTCCATGTATTGCAGGGCTTCCTGCTGACGGTCCTGCTTGTTGAAGCGGGCCAGGGCAAGGTTGCGCCAAATGGTGGGGAACAGGGGATTGAGCCGTGCGGACATTTCCCAGTTCTCGATGGCGAGGTCGTACTGCCGTTTGTCGTAGTACAGGCATCCCAGATAGTAGGGCGCACGGGCCCCGTCGGGATTCATGGTCTTGGCCAGGCTCAGCGCCACCACATCCTCCAGACGGTTGGGGAAACAGTAGTCGGTAGTCACCTTCTCGGCCTGCTCGAAGGAGGCATTGGCTTCCACGGGGTCGCCCTGGCTGAACTGTGCCCATCCTATATAATAATAAGTGAGGGGGTGCTGCTGCACGTCGTTGCCCAGCTGCAGCACGCCGATGCACTCCTGCCACAGTCCGGCCTGTGCATAGTCGAGTGCCAGCTCGTGGTAGTTATAAACGTTGCCGTGCATCAGTTTTTTAAGATGCTCCAGCGGTTTGTCGCTCTTGCTGAGCAGGTGCTCCTCGAACATACAGCCGTAGTTGAAACGGTCCACCCGATAGCTCTCCTGAATCCATGCCAGTGCCTCCTCCTTCTTGTCGAGCAGTCGCAGCAGGGCGGCTTTCAGCGCCCGTGCCTTATGGTTGCAGGCATTGCTGATGAGCGCGCGCTCCGTCTCGTCCATTGCCTCTTCATAGCGTCCCTGCGCGGTGCTGATGCAGGCAGCCTCGAAGTAGCCGGCATCGGCCCATGCCTTGTTCCATGTCGCTTTCCAGAACAGCTCGTAGGCCTCCTGCTGCCGGTGCTGATATTTCAGGCAGAGGGCGAGGTTGAAGATAGGCTCTCCCTCGTAGGGGTTCGGGTTGCGCTTCTGCCATATCTTTACGGCACGGCGCAGATACTCTTCTGCCTTCTGGAACCGCCCGCGGCGCAGATACCACAGTCCGGCCTGGTTCAGACAGCGCACGTCGTTAGGGTCGCGGCGAAGCGCCTCCTCGTAGTAGTCCAGGGCCGACCATGTGGCATGGCGGTATTGCTCCAGGTGCAGTCCCGTCAGGTACAATTGGTCGTTGGTCTTGGTGTCCACAGGCGACAGCGCAGCTTCGGCGGCATCGGGAATCGGACGAATCTCATCGGGCTCGGCCTCCCAGGTCAGCAGCATTCCCTTCGAACGCTTGGACTGTGCCTTGCAGATGGCAAACGTGAGTTCCGAAAGCTTTGCCTCTTTCACGTCGATGCTCTCCGTCACCACTTCCTCGGGACTCATGGTCAGCGTTTTTTCGTAATACGCCTCGTCCTTCAGCTTGTTGCGCAGCACCAGCTTCACGTTCTGCCTGCTGGTGGCCATCAGCTTCAGCGTCACCTTGCCGTTGCCGTCCTCCTCGATGTTGAAGATGAAGTCGCGGCTGGCCTGCTTCACGATGCCTATTTCGCGATAGGGCATGAAATACTGCACAAACTGCTTCTCTTCGTAAGGCATCAGCCAAGTGAAGTCGGGCTGGTTTTCGGTATATACCCCCGCCATCAGTTCAATATAGGGGCGGAAACCCGGGCGGATTTTCAACTCTCCATTCTCCACTTTGTCAGTAAGATTTCTGTCCCAAGCCTGTCCGAAGTCGCCGTTGCCCCACGTCCATTGCTTCTTGCCGGGCGAGAAGTGGTGGCTGGCCACATGCAGCATTCCCGCCTGGGTGTCGTTCTCGTAGCCGCCCTCGAAGTTGTATTTCGAGTTCACGGCCATATACGAGGTGGGCACTTTTATGTTGCGGTAGTTCGAGATGTCCACGCCGGCCGAGTAGTCCATCTTGTAGTAGGTACCGGTGGCAATGGGGAAACTCGACACCGCCCGCTTGCCATGGTCGAAGACGGCATTCACGTCGGGCGGGAACACCGACTGGTATTCGTCGTTCACCTCAACGGCAGGATTGGCCCACCACAGGAATGTCTGCGGCAGCGGCGTGCGGTTGCTCACGCGACCCTGAATCTCAAGATAGGCGCAGCCCGGCCGCAATGTGAAGCCTGCCATGCCCTTCTGGTGGAACATTCGCTCCATCTCGTTTATCCAAACGGTCACCGAACCGTCCTCGTTTTCCACAATGTCGCAGTCGGTGGGCAGGTATGTCGACGGACGGTGGTGCTGCGGCCAGTTAAACTCTATGCCGCCCGAAATCCACGGTCCCGTCAGTCCCACCAGCGCCGGCTTGATGACATGGTTGTAATACACGAAGTGGCGCTCCCGTATTTTGTCGTAGGCCATCTGTATTCTTCCGCCGAGTTCCGGCAGCACCATCACCTTTATATATTCGTTCTCCAGGAACACGGCCATCCATTCCTTGTCCGTCTTCTCGTCGCTTATCGACTCTATCACCGGATAGGGATATACCACGCCCGACGAACCCTGATACACTCTCTTCTCCAGAAAGATGGGGTTCTTCTCCGGTTGTCCGATCTCATACGTCGGAATTGTCACGATTTCTCTCCAAGCCTTTACCATTTTTTTAGTTTATGAGTTTAGGAGTTTATTAGTTTATGAGTTTTGTGGCCTCTCCTCGGGGAGGTTGGAGGGGGTCACCAACTCTTTTTCCAGTTCTTCCAGACTCTTTCCCTTCGTCTCCGGACAGTTGTGCCACAGGTACACGAACGCGCAGATGCATATCAGCGAGTAGGCCCAGAAGGTGCCGCTGCTGCCCAGCGAGGCGTTCATCGACGGGAACGAGAACGTCAGCGTACAGCATCCCACCCAGAGGGCAAACGTGCAGACGCCCATGGCCACGCCCCTGATGCGGTTGGGGAATATCTCGGCCAGCAGCGTCCACGTCACGGGACCCAGCGTCATGGCATACACCGAGATGGCTGCCACCACCAGGGCCACCATCATCACGCCCGTCACCTGCATATAGTAGCACGTGCCCAGCGTCAGGTATATCAGTCCCAGTCCGCCGGCACCTATCAGTATTAGCGTGCGGCGGCCCCATCGCTCAATCACATACAGGGCCACCAGCGTGAATATCACGTTGGCAATGCCCGTTATCACGATGTTGATGAACATTCCGTCCACATCGAAGCCAGCACCCGTGAATATCTCCTGCGCATAGTTGAAAATCACGTTTGTGCCGCACCATTGCTGGAACACCGCCACAATCAGTCCCAGCAGCAGCATCCGGCTGTATTTCGGCTGCAGCAGTTCCTTCAGTCCCGCCTGTTCGCTGCGTTCCTTCATCATATTGCTGCCCCTGGCTTTCTTCAGTTGCACGAACACCGGACTTTCCGGTATCATGAAACTCATCACCAGGAACAGCGCTGCGGGCAGCGTCTCGGCCCAGAACATCCAGCGCCAGCCCCATTCCCTGTTCCACGCCTGACTCTCGGCTACGCCCGTGTCCTTGGCCAGCAGCATGTTCACTATCTGTGCGGCCAGAATACCTATCACGATGGCCATCTGGTTCATGCTCACCATTCGTCCGCGAATCTCTTTCGGACTCACCTCCGCGATATACACCGGCGAGAGGGCACTCGCCACGCCGATGCCTATGCCGCCCACGAAGCGCGCCACGTTGAATAGCGTGAAGTCGTTGAACAGTCCCGTGGCAATGGCCGACACCGTGAACAGCACGGCGGCCACCGTCAGCAGCGGCTTGCGGCCATACCTGTCGGCGGCGGCTCCTGCCACCATGGCACCCGCCAGACAGCCCACCAGGGCCGTCGTCATGGCCACGCCCTGCATCAGCGGCGAGTCGCCAATTCCGAAATACAGTTCATAGAAGGGTTTTGCACCGCCAATCACCACCCAGTCGTAGCCGAAGAGCAGTCCGCCCATGGCCGATACCAGGCAGATGAAATAGATGAAGCGTCGGTTACTGTCTTGCATATCTTTTACCGGTTTTTAGTTTCTGCTGCAAATATACTACATTTTTCCGATAATCCCCCCATGCTTCTCGCATCATTTTTCCTTACAGGCTCACGATTGCGCCCTTTTTTCTTGCGCGTTTCAGGAATAATGCCTATTTTTGCAGCATACTCCGCCATAGTGCATATAACCCCGCTCAACTATGAACCGTCTTTCCCGTCTGCTCCCGGCCATCGTCGCATGGCTCCTCTGCTGCCCCCTCTTCGCACAGCAGACTGTCGACCTCTCCGGCCGCTGGGATTTCGCCATGGGCGATGCTCCCCGTTATAACGACCACGTCACCCTGCCCGGCTCCATGCTCACCAACGGCAAGGGCAACCCCGTCACAGCACATACCGTGTGGACAGGCTCCACCTACGACTCCTCCTACTATTTCAATCCCTACATGGAGCAGTATCGCCGCGAGGGCAATGTCAAGTTCCCGTTCTTCCTCACGCCCGCCACCCACTATGTGGGCCATGCCTGGTATCGCCGCACCGTCCGCATGCCCCGTTCGTGGCAGGGCCGTCGCGTGGTGCTTTTCCTCGAGCGGCCCCATATCGAGACCACCGTCTATGTCAACGGCAGCCGCGTGGGCCGCCAGCTGTCGCTCTCCACGCCCCACCAGTACGATGTCACCGGCTTTATCCGCCCCGGGCGCACCGATACCATCGCCATCGATGTCTATAACGGCATCGAGAACGTCGGCGTGGGACAAGACTCCCACAGCGTCACCGACCAGACGCAGGGCAACTGGAACGGCATTGCCGGGCGCATCGAGCTCACTGTCGTCCCGCGCCCCGTCATCCGCGTCATCCCAGACATTGCCGCCCGCAAGGTCACCATCGTGGTCGACGGCACCCCTCACGAGATACTTCTGGGCGACAGCATGCGCCTCTGGAGCGAGACCGACCCCTATCTCTATACCCGCACCATCGTCCATCGCGGCAGTCCGCTCACCGTCACCTTCGGCGTGCGCGACATTGCCGTCCGTGGCCGTCAGTTCCTGCTCAACGGTCAGCCTATATGGCTGCGTGGCACGGTCGAGAACTGCTGCTTCCCCGAGACCGGCTATCCCCCTGCCGACGAGGCCTCGTGGACGCGCATCTTCCTCAAGTGCCGTGAGTACGGGCTCAACCACGTCCGCTTCCATTCCTATTGTCCCCCTGAGGCCGCCTTCGCCGCTGCCGACCGCGTGGGCATATACCTGCAGCCCGAGGGTCCCTCGTGGCCCAACCATGGCGTGGCCCTCCGTCGCGGTCAGGTCATCGACGAGTACCTGCTCAATGAGTCGCGCCGCATCATCGACGCCTATGGCCACCATCCCTCATTCCTCATGATGGCTGCCGGCAACGAGCCCGCCGGCGACTGGGTCAGCTACTGCAACGACTGGGTGGCGGCCATGCGGCAGTACGACTCCACCAAGGTCTATTGCGGCGCTTCCGTGGGAGGCGGCTGGGCCTGGGACGACGGCTCCGAGTATCATGTCAAGGGCGGTGCCCGCGGACTCGACTGGAACAGCCATGCGCCCCATTCCGACGACGACTATGCCTCACAGATTGCCTTTCCCCGCAACTACAAGGGCACCCAGCCCAACCAGTCGCCCATCATCGCCCACGAACAGGGCCAGTGGTGCGCCTTCCCCGATTTCAGCGAGATACCCCAGTACACCGGCGTCTATCGCGCCCTCAACTTCGAGATTTTCCGCGACCTGCTGCGCCACAACGGCATGGCTGCTCAGGACCGGCACTTCCTCATGGCGAGCGGACGGTTGCAGACGCTGGCCTACAAATACGAGATAGAGCGCAACCTGCGCACCCCCGACTATGCCGGGTTCCAGCTGCTCGCCCTCAACGACTACAGCGGTCAGGGCACCGCGCTCGAGGGCGTGCTCAACGTGCATTGGCGTGAGAAGCCCTACACCACCGCAGCCGCCTGGCGCGAGTTCTGCTCGCCCGTCGTTCCCCTGGCCCGCTTCCCCCGCTTCGTCTATTCGTCGGCCGACACCCTCCGTGTGCCCGTCGAGGTGATGAATGCCTCGGGCAGTCCCCTCACGGGCGTTCCTGCCGCCTATGCCATCACTGATGCCTCCGCTTCCCCGCTGGCCAGCGGCCGCTTCCCCGTGGGTGCCATCCCCGTCGGCAAGAACCATTCGCTGGGCATCGTCAGCCTCCCCCTCCGTGACATTCAGGCCCCGTGCAAGCTCACCCTCACCGTCACGCTCGGTGCCGACATCCGCAACCATTGGGACTTCTGGGTATATCCTTCTGACGGCGATGTAGCCGAGGTGTCCGACATTTATCTGTCCGACACCCTCGATGCCCGCGCCCTCCAGGTGCTGCAGAGCGGCGGCAAGGTGCTGCTCACGGCGGCGGGCCGCGTCCGTCTGGGCAGCGATGTCGTGCAGCACTACCTCCCCGTGTTCTGGAACACCTCATGGTTCAAGATGCGGCCGCCCCACACCACCGGCGCCTATATCGACACGTCGCACCCCCTGTTCTCCTACGGCTTCCCCACCGACTATTGGGCCGACCTCAACTGGTGGGAACTGCTCAACAGGGCGCAAGTCATGAACCTCATGGAGCTGCCGCCCGGGTATCAGTCGCCCATCCAGCCCATCGACACCTGGCATGTCAGCCGCAAGCTCGGCATGCTTGTCGAGGCCAACGTGCTCAACGGCCGTCTGCTCATCACCACCATCGACATCAGCAACCATTTAGACCGCCGCCTGGTGGCCCGTCAGCTGCGCCGAGCCATCCTCCGTTATATGCAGGGCAGCGATTTCCGTCCTGTGCTGCGGCTCACCCCCGAGGTTGTCAGTCATTTCTTCACCATGCAGGCGCCCCGTGTAGACATGTTCACCAACGACTCGCCCGACGAACTGAAGCCCAAGCTGAAGTAATGCCCTCCAGTTTTTATCCCAAACGGGAAGTTGCGGCAGAGAAAGTAAAAAAATGCATTGCTTTTGGAACACTTTTCGAAAATTTTTCCTATCTTTGCATTTAAATCGGATGGTGAAGAGCTTCACATCTTTTAGAATGTAAACTTAAACTGAGGGACTACAAATGAAAAATATATGCTTGCTGCTACTGGCAATCACACTCGTTTCGTGTTCGGAACGGAAGGTGTGGCGCATAGGCGTCTCGCAATGCAGCGAGGACATCTGGCGCGATAAACAGAACCAGGAACTGGTGATGGGCACTTACTTCTACGACAACGCGAAACTGGAATTTGCATCGGCCGACGACGACGACCAGATGCAAATCAGTCAGATAAACCATTTCATAGACGAGGACGTGGACCTGCTGATTGTGTCGCCCAACCAGGTGAACACCATCTCGTCGGCCATAGACCGGGCCTACGACAAGGGCATTCCGGTAATTCTGTTCGACCGCAAGACGGACTCTGAGAAATATACGGCCTTCATGGGTGCCGACAACCTGGAGATGGGCAGCATGATTGGGAAGTTCATCAACGGGCAGAGGGGCAGCGGAATGGTGCTGGAGATAAAGGGCCTGAAGGGCTCATCGCCGGCCCAGGAGCGCCACGAGGGTTTCGTGAAGGGCTTTGCCGACGAGGGCCGCCTGCTGACGTGCGACGGCGACTGGACGCAGGAGAGCGGATACCGACTGATGGACTCGGTGCTGCAGCAGCGGCAGGACATTGTGTGCGTGTTCGGACAGAACGACCGCATGGCGGTGGGTGCCTACGAGGCTGCGAAGAAGCGCGGACTGGAGAAGAAGATGATATTCGTGGGCATCGATGCGCTGCCGACAAAGGACGGCGGCATTGAGCAGGTGATGAACGGGGTGCTGACGGCCTCGTATATCTATCCCACGCGCGGCGACCTGCTGATGAAGCTGGCCATGAGCATCCTGGAGGGGAAGCCCTACGACAAGGAGAACTTGCTGAAGTCGGCCCTGGTGACGCACGATAACGCGGAGGTGATGCTGATGCAGGCAGAGGAGATGAGCGAGCAGAACGAACGGCTCTCGTCGTTGCACGAAAGGGTGGACTGGTACCTGTTGCAGTACCGTCACCAGAAGGTGTACCTGCTGCTGGTGGCCATCATCGCGCTGCTGGCCATCGGACTGCTGTGGTATCGCATCATGGTGATGCGCCGCCGCCACCAGATGGAGCGCGAGACCTTTGCGCTGGTGGTTGGTTCGCAGACGGCGACCCCCTCCGACCAGCCGAGGGGAGAGCAACAGGAAGAAAAGGGCAGCGACGAAGCGGCTGACATCACCCTGGTGAGCAAGGAGGAGAAGGAGAAGATTGCCGAGGGCGGACAGTTCGACACGAATTTCCTGGACCATCTGCGTCAGCTGGTGCAGGAGCAGATGGGCAGCAGCGACTTCGGCGTGGAGACGCTGGCCAGCGAGATGGGACTGAGTCGTGTGCAATTATATAGAAAGGTAAAGGCGCTGACGGGCAGGACACCGGTGGACATCATCAGGCTGAGCCGTCTGAACCGTGCCAGTGCGCTGCTTGCGCAGGGCCACAAGAACATTTCGGAGGTGGCCTACGACGTGGGTTTCTCGTCGCCCAGCTATTTCACCAAGTGCTTCAAGGATGAGTTCGGAATAGTTCCTGGAGATGCGGGGGGAAAGGAATAGAATAAAAACACATCGGGTTTGAATCACAAAAATCGTTCATTTAACAACAAAAATGTTACATGAACGATTTTTTTTACTGCTTGAAACATCTGTTTTAGTCGGTTTCTGTCATTCGCACTACCTTTGCCGGCAGTAAAATCTATTGCTAACTTAAAAAAACAAGAAATGAAGAATCTAAGAAGATTTCTACTGAGCACAATGCTCTTGTTCGTCTGCGTTGCCATTCAGGCGCAGAAGATTGAGGCATCGGGCACTGTCGTTGATGCCACTGGCGAAGGCGTCATCGGTGCCACGGTGATGGAAAAAGGCACGTCGAACGGTGCTATTACCGACTTCGACGGTAACTTCACAATTAAAGTCAACGAGGGTGCCATCCTCACCATTTCCTACATTGGCTACCAGACCGTGGAACTGCCAGCCCAAGCGGGTATGCAAGTGACGCTGAAGGACGATGCCGAGATGCTGCAGGAAGTGGTGGTGACGGGTTATCAGGTTCAGCGTAAGGCCGACCTGACCGGTTCCGTTGGTGTTGTGGAGACCAAGGACTTCAAGTCGAGCAACACCGACCCCATGGCTTCGCTGCAGGGTAAGGTGCCCGGCATGACTATTACCTCTAACGGTTCACCTTCGGGCGAGGCCAATGTGCGTATTCGTGGTATTGGCTCCATGGGTGGCTCGAGCACTACACCTCTTTATATAGTCGACGGTATTCCTTTCAGCGGTTCGCTGAACAGCCTGAATTCGTCGGATATCGAAACGATGCAGGTGCTGAAGGATGCTGCTTCTGCCTCTATCTACGGTTCACGTGCTGCCAACGGCGTTATCGTGATTACCACCAAGAAGGGTAAGAAGGGCGACAATATCAACATCGACCTCAATGCATCGGTATCGGTAGCGTGGATGTCGCAGAAGATGAAGCTGCTCAACACCCGGCAGTATGCAACCGCACTGGTTCAGGCAGCCCTCAACGATGGCAAGAACCCTGTAGACTATGCCCAGAACTATGGCCTGTCGCTGAATGCCGCTGATGGAATGCCCATCACGGTCTACAATCCTGCTACGGGAGCCGTGGAGTCGTATGCCGTGGGCGGTTTCTACGACGGCTACATGAATGCCAAGAAGACCATGCCGTTCAGCGATACCGACTGGGTCGACGAAATCGGCCGCAAAGGCATCACACAGAACTACGACCTCTCACTCTCGAAGGCCAACGAAAAGGGTTCTTCGCTCTTCTCTTTCGGCTACAAGAAAGCTACTGGTGTGCTGAAATATACCGACTTCGAGAACTTCTCGGCTCGCTTCAACAGCACTTACAAGATCAACAAAATCATCAGCGTCGGCGAGAATGCACAGTTCTCGTATACAAACAATGTAGACTGCGCACCGTTGGAGAATGCGCTTAAGATTGCTCCCACACTGCCTGTCTATGAAGAAGACGGTGAAACGTTCTCAGGGCCCGTAGGTGGCATGAGCGACCGTCAGAACCCCCTGCGCGAGCTCTATCACAACAAGGACAACCGACTGAAGAAATGGCGTATCTTTGCCAATGCCTACGTCGACATTACCCCCGTCAAGGGCTTGCTGTTCCGTTCAAACTTCGGTATCGACTACACCAACAGCAACATCCGCTCGCTGCAGCACACCTGGAATTCGGACGTGGTGAAGAACAGCACCAATGCAAGCACCCTGTCGCAGACGCACAGCACGAAGTGGACATGGTCGAACACCCTGCAGTATAACTTCGACATCGTGGAGGGCCACAACCTGAACATCCTCGCCGGTATCGAGGCCCACCAGGATAACTATATCGATTTCTCGGCCCGCCGCACCAGCTATCCGCTGGAGACGCTCGACTATATGTGGCCCAATGCCGGTACAGGCATCCAGACAGTCACCGGTGCCGGCGATGCCTATAAGCTGATGTCTTACTTCGGCAAGATAGACTACAACTGGAACGACCTGCTGCTGGCCAGCTTCACGCTGCGCTACGACGGCTCGAGCCGCTTCGGTAAGAACAACCAGTTCGGTACCTTCCCGTCGGTATCTCTCGGCTATCGTCTTTCAAAGCATATCAATGCCGACTGGCTGCACGACTGGAAGATTCGTGCCAGCTATGGTGTGACCGGTAATCAGGGTATGAACTCGAATACCGCCCACTACGGACTCTACGTGGCCGACTACGGTTCAACCCGCGAGAACTCTACTGCCTACGACCTGAACCTGCAGTATTCAGGCACATTCCCCTCGGGCTACTACAAGTTGCAGTCGGCCAACGAAGACCTGAAGTGGGAGTCGTCGTCGCAATGGAACTTCGGTACCGACTTCATGCTCTTTGGTGGCGACCTCTATGGCTCCTACGATGTGTTCTTCAAGGAAACCAAGGACATGCTCGTACAGCCCGCATTCCTCGGAGCCATCGGCTTTGGCGGTCAGACGTGGATCAACGGTCCCACGCTGAAGAACTGGGGTATGGAACTCAACCTGGGCTATCGCCATAAGACATCCTACGGACTGTCGTACGACATCTCCGGCAACGTCGACTTCTACCGCTCTAAGGTGACATACCTGCCCGAGAAGTCGAAGAACTCATACGAGCACAACGACTACCACAACCTGGCCCAAGACGAGCGTGCCTATGGCTCACGTATCGGTTATGTGGTAGAGGGACTCTATCAGTCGCGCGAGGAAGTGCTGGCCCACGGACAGGCCGGTGCGCGTGTAGGCGGCCTGAAATATGCCGACCTCAATGGCGACGGCATGATCAACGAGAAAGACCGCACCTGGGTCTACAATCCCGTTCCCAATTTCTCGTATGGTATAAATGTTAACCTGGCCTGGCGCGACATCGACTTCACCATGTTCTGGCAGGGCGTGTCGGGTGTCGACGTCGTCAACGACCAGAAATTCCAGACCGACTTCTGGAGCATCACCGATGCCGGCTCTAACAAGGGTGAGCGCCTGATTGATGCCTGGACGCAGGCCAACAGCTCATCATCGATTCCTGCCCTGACCACATCCAATGGTGCCGACGAGGGCCGCATGTCGTCCTACTTCGTCGAGAACGGCTCGTATATCAAGATGCGCACCCTGCAGCTGGGCTACACACTGCCCGCCGCACTGGCCAAGAAAGTGCTGCTCTCGAAGGCTCGCGTTTATCTCTCGGCCGACAATCTGCTGACCATCAAGTCCAGCTCGCTGACATGTTCCGACCCCGAGAACACCGCTTGGAACTATCCTCACACCGCTTCCTTCACATTTGGAATACAACTGGGATTCTAATAGAGTTAAGAATTAAGAGTTAAGAATTAAGAATTATGAAAAAGATTAATTTATATATAGCAACACTGCTGCTTTCTGTCTTTGCAGTATCATGCAGCGTAGATGATGTGAAGCCTCAGGGTACGCTCGACGAAGAGACGGCATTCTCAAGTCCCGAGAAACTCGTCACCGCTGCCTATGCCAAGCTGGGCGACGACTGGTATTCCTACCCGTTCAACCTATGGCCTTACGGCGACATGAGTGCCGACGACTGTCTGAAGGGCGGTTCTGGCGAAAACGATACAGGCTATCACCCCATGGAGATTTTCTCTACCTTGCAGCCCGACCGCGGCGAGTTCGACGAACTGTGGTATCAGCTCTACAGCTCCGTCTCGCGCTGCAACCGCGCCATCGAGTCAATGGAAGGCGCCGAGGAGACCGCCGAGATCAGGAAGCTGAAGGCCGAGGCCCGTTTCCTGCGTGCCCACTTCTACTACAAGTTGCAGCAGATGTGGTACGAGGTGCCTTTCATCACCGAGGGAATGGACAATGCCGCCATCGAGTCAACCCCGCAGAGCTCGCACGACGAAATCATGCAGCACATCATCGACGATTTCCAGTATGCCTACGACAATCTGCCCGAGGCTAATCCCGGCACCACAGGCCGCGCCCACAAGGTGGCTGCTGCCGCCTACCTGGCCAAGTGCTACCTGAACTGGGCCTACGGCGACGGCTACGAGGCCACCACGGGCTACAGCCATGTCGATCAGGCCAAGATAGCCAAGGTCATCGAGTACACCAATGTGGTGAAGAACTCACCCTACGGCTATCTCGACACCTACGGACACATCTTCCTGCAGGACTATGCCAACTCACAGGAGAGCATCTTTGCCGTGCAGCACTCCAACAAGGCCGACGACGGCACACAGTTCGGACGCGCCAACTGGTCCAACATGCTCAATGGCGTATGGGGCATCTGGTCGTGCGGATGGGACTTCCACAAGCCCTCGCAGAACCTCGTCAATGCCTTCAAGACCCGCAATGGCCTGCCTATGGACAACTTCGACGAAGACCACAATGCCATCGTCGTCAACGGTGCCGACTCAAAGTACAAGTACGACCCCCGTCTGTTCCACACCGTGGGCATGCCCACCTATCCCTATAAGTACGAGGAACAATACACCCTGACAAAGGCCAACAGCCGCACGCCCAACACCTATGGTTACTACTGCTCGATGAAGGAGATACCACAGCGCTCCAAGGGCGAAGACTACGACAATCCCTGGCAGGCATTCGGACAGAACGACTATGTGCTGCGCTATACCGACGTCATGCTCATGCGTGCCGAGGCACTCATCGAGAGCGGCGACTTCAACGGCGAGGCTCTGCAGATCATCAACACCATCCGCGAGCGCGCCAAGCGCGACATCAGCGGCACATCGCTCATCAAGTATGCCAAGGACCAGTGCGACATAGCCCTCTATGGCAACTTCGCCACCAAAGACGATGCCCGCAAGGCACTGCGCTGGGAGCGCCGCCTGGAACTCGCCATGGAGGGGCACCGCTTCTTCGACCTGCGCCGCTGGGGCATGCTCTCCGAAACCCTTAACAAGTACTTCGAGTCAGAGAAGACCGACGAGTACGACGGCCAGACCTACGCCCTCTACTACAAGGAAGCCTTCTTCACCAAGGGCAAGAACGAGTATTTCCCCATAGCATCCAACCAGATGAACTATGTGCAGGGACTCTATCACCAGAACAAGGGATATTGATAATGCTTAATGCTTAATGCTTAATGCATAATGCTTAATACATATATAATAATTAAATGAGAACAAAGATGAAAAAGATAATCAGCAATAGAGGAAAAAGAAGCATGAACATGATGGTGAAAGTGCTCGGCGCAGCATTCTTCATTCTTCACTCTTCACTCTTCATTTCCTGTCAGGACAGAGACCTTCCTGGCTCAGGCCAGATGCAGCTCACCGCCCCCGACGTGGCCGGTATCACAGGAACCCTCAGCGGCGAGAACAACTACGACTACACCCTCACATGGCCCGCCAGTCCCCAGGGAGCCGTCATGCAGGTCGCAGTCTTTAAGAACGGAACCCAGCAGCAGGCACTCACCCCCTGTGCCGGCAACTCGTTCACGCTCAGGAACCTCGAGACCAACCAGCTCTACGAATTCCTCTTCAAGTACGCCAACGGCGAAGCCCTCTCCAATGGCGTCATGACATCCTTCACCCGTCCCGGTGCAGCATCGGCCAGCGAGTTGAAGTTCGAGCAGATCGATATCAATGACGACCAGCACGACCTGAGAGTCACCTGGAAGGCCAGCGACAACGCCACCTCGTACATCCTGAAACTCGTCAACGGCGACGGCTCCCGCGTCATCAGCCAGACCGTCGACGGCACCTCCTACCTGCTCAAAGACGTGGCCATGAAAGAACGCTGGGAGGCCACCGTCATTGCCCAGAACAACGAGGGCCGTGCACTGCCCGTTACCGGCTCCACCAAGATTGGCGGCAAGCTGCCCGGCTTCCTGTCAGAATACGCCACCCCCGAGGAACTCATTGCCAATGGCGACGACGATGAGGCCAGCGCATGGCTCTGGTTCCACGAGAACTATCCCAAGGGCGAATACGTCTACTTCGGCAGCATCAGCACCGTGCAGGACATCGAAGACTTCCGCATGCTCTTCTGGCTGCGCGACCTCGAGACCGGCAACGTCGACGACATCTGGAACTTCTCCGATGTGGCCCGCAACGCAGCCCCCTGCATCGAGCAGTATGTCAAGAACGGCGGCAACCTGCTGCTGTGGTCGCATGCCGTGCCCTACATCGGCACCATCAACCGCCTCCCCACCTCGCTCCTTCGTGGCGTCAGCAACGCCTTCGGATGCGGTGCCGGCGGCTGGAACCCCGACACCTGGAAGATGGGCGTCTGCCTGAACACCGGAGCCTTCTCCAAAGATTTCAGCAGCCATCCCATCTATGCAGGCATCCCCACCGAGAAACTCAACGACAACTGTTTCGCAGCCATCGCCTTCAAGGGTCCCGGCTGGACCGAAGACCACAACTGCCTGTTCTTCGACATCCCCACCAAGCTGACCGATTTGGGCAACACCACCGAAGAGTGCTACAACGCCGTCACCGACGACTACGGCATCTACCCCCTGGGCACGTGGGACAGCCAGGCATCGTGGGTTTCCCAGCTCAATGTGTGGGAAGCCAAGGGAGCGCCCCTTGCCCCCGAAGGATTCCAGAAAGGCTGTGGAACCGTGCTCTGCATAGGCAATGGCGGTTGCGAGTTCTCCATGAAGAACCAAGACGGCACCCCCGACAAGAGTGCCAACCCCAAGAACAACTCATGTCAGGGCAACGTGCTGAAGCTGGCCAAGAACAGCATCGAGTACCTGATGTCTATCTAAGTCACGAAACATTCATTCTGATTGTTGCTCACTCAATAGTCCACCTGGCACTGCCGGGTGGATTTTTTTTGCGCAGGGCGCAGCCCATAAATTGGGCTTTCGTAAAGGGGTGAACGAAATGGGTACTCCTTTGAGAATTGTTTTCTATAAATTAAATCGTAAAAATGGAATTTTTGTGCAAGTGAGAGCAGAGCCAAGCTTGCTTGAGCTATGCCGAGCGCCGCCAAAAATCATGGGCGCAGCACATAAAAATGGAAAAATGGAAAAATGGAAAAAAAGCGACGGTGAACGATTCGTTCACCGTCGTTGAAAGTTGTATGCAGACAGGTTTTGAACATTGTGATGGTCTTTATTCATATGGCATTTTTAGTCAACAAAAGCCGTTTTTTGGTCAACAAAAAGGACTAAAACAGACAACCTTTTCAGGCTGATTTTTCGCTATGCAAAATGTATTTTCTCAATAGCAGACCGATTGTAGAATAATATAACTTGTTGATTTTCATTGTGTTGTGTATATTCGTAAAAATACATTTTTCCATTTTTCCATTTTTCCATTTTCCACGGTATTGATAGAGACTAATATTTTATATATATATTAATATATATATTTATATATATATAAATGTTTTTCGTTGATTTTTTGGCCTTTTATGGAAAAATGGAAAAGTGGAAAAATGGAAAAGTGGAAAATACCGCATTGTTACTGTCTACGGAACGTCAACATGGAGTAACGGTTCGTTACCCCATAAACCTGATATCTGAATCAGGTATGAGCAATTGCTCTACACCCACAAAGTTTAAAAAAATGTTAACACCCAAAAATAATTTCTCGGCGCGCGACGGGCGCATTTTTGCTTTCCAATGGGCGGAAACAACCTTTCCAATGGGTGGAAGCAAAATTTTCGCCAATCAGAAGAAAATCAAGCGCCCGCCATTGTCGCCCGGCAGCCAAAAAACTCTTGCAGGAATCAAAACTTTTTCGTACCTTTGCGGTAGAAAAATACAGCTGCGCGCCGCGGCAGCAAAAGAGAGACAAGTGATGAACTTCAGGGCCCGAAGGTAATCATAATTATCAATTATCAACTCTCAATTCTCAATTAACCAAACAGCGGCAGATGTTTAATACTATGTCACACCTTTACAAACTTGTACAGAACATGAACGAGGAGATGCCCAAGTGCTACCTCTACAAGAACAACATCGGTGCCCTCTACGCAGAATATGAAGGCAGATGGGGAAGCACCAGCGCCAAGGCAGGACTCCGCAACTGGCACACCAACGGCCATGCGAGCATCGGTAACGACAAAGGCCACGGAGCACCCAACCGCCAAATGGCTCAGCACACTAATCACAACGGCGCTGGTCACAGCGGACGCAGATAGGCTGTTCCATTAGTTCTACATATGCCTTGAAAGAGGACTCGCAGGGAATCTCAGCAATGGGGTTCCTCGTTTTAAATTATAACAACATATAACAATCTGTTATAAAATATTTCAAATTTGTAAGCAATGTGATATAATATATAGTTATAAACATTACAATATGAAAGCAAACAAGTGATTTAACAATCAAATTGCAAATATTATAACGGCTGTATCTGTTTTTCTTTGTACCTTTGTCGTCGAATAAATATATAGTAAGGTAAGAGGTATGAATATAAGAATAACAGAACTGACGGATAGCCGAGATTCGGTTAACAAGTGGATGGAGCGCTATGGTGTACGCTTTGGTGTTTACAAGAACGGTGTGTTCAATGAGCAACTATTCCCATTTGACCCCGTTCCCCGTGTCATTGGGAAGGATGATTGGACCTATTTGGAGCAGGGTTTGAAGCAGAGAGTGCAGGCACTGAACAAATTTCTGTGGGATGTCTATCATGAGAAGAAAATCATAAAGGACGGTATCGTACCCGAGGAATTCGTATATTCGTCGAAAGGCTATATGCCAGAGTGCGAGCAAATCAATCCGACGGGTGGCGTGTATGCACACATAGCAGGTATTGACTTAGTGGAAGGAAAAGATGGCCAGTGGTATGTGCTGGAGGACAACCTGCGCATACCGAGCGGAGCCAGCTATCCGATGATTGCGCGGCAGATAACGCGTCGTGTCGCCCCATCCACCTTTGCCTCGCACACCATCGCGGAGAACCGGGGGTATGCCGACCTGCTGCACGGAATGATGGATGAGATGAATGACGGACGGGGAATCTCTGTCATTCTGACCCCTGGACGTTATAATTCTGCCTACTTTGAGCATTCCTATCTGGCAGAGAAGACTGGGGCGACACTGGCCTATCCAGGCGACCTGTTCGTGGAGGATAACAAGGTTTATTATTCGGGTATCTATAAGGATCGCATCCGCGTGGGTTGTATCTACCGCCGTGTCAGCGATGAATACATGGATCCGTTGGTGTTCGAGGCGTCATCACTACTTGGCATACCCAATGTGATGCAGGCTTACAAGGCTGGCAACGTAGCACTTGTCAATGCCATCGGAAACGGAGTGGCTGATGATAAAGGCATCTATTATTTCGTGCCGAAGATGGTGGAATACTATCTGGATGAGAAACCCATTCTTCAGAACGCACCGACCTACCTGCCATATTTCAAGGAAGACTACGACTATGTGCTGTCGAACATACAGCGACTGGTCATCAAGGATGTCAGCGAGGCGGGAGGCTACGGTGTGGTATTCGGTAAGGATCTGTCGGAAGAGAAACTCGAAGAGCTGAATGCGCTCATCATCGACCAGCCACGACGCTGGATTGCCCAGGAGGTTATCGATTTCAAGGATTTGAAAATATTGGATGATGCCGATTCCAAGTCATCAGCCGACGGGTTTGTAGAACGTAAGGCCGACCTTAGAGCATTCGTCATCAGCGGAAAAGAGACGAAAGTGTGGCGCAGTGGCCTGACACGCTTCTCGCGTAATCCAGACTCCTTCGTAGTCAACTCATCACAGGGAGGCGGATTCAAGGATACGTGGGTTATGGAACAATAACAAAAAAAAGAAAAATAACTATGGTAAAGAGTACGATAATATCGGCCAACAAGGCCAACAGCCTGTTCTGGCTTGGGCGTTATGAGGAGCGCGTCTATATCACCCTCCACCTTATGCGCAAGTGCTATGACAAAATGATAGATGGCGAGATGGAAGACTATCGCCCCTTCTGGCAAAAGCTCGACCCTCAGGGTGTTTATCAAACCAATGATGAGTTCACACTTGGCATGATGTACGACGAAGGTAACCCAAACTCTGTTATAGCGTCGCAAACCAAGGCTATGGATAATGCCATCCTGTTGCGCGAGGAGATAATGTCTGAAACACTGAGCTATCTGGAAATGAGTGTCGCACTATTAAAAAGGTGCAGAGAAAATCATGAAACCAATGTCATGACCCTGCAACCCGTCATCGACTGGTCTCTGGCATTCTGGGGATCAGCAGAGCAGCGACTGCGTAACCATAAAGCGCAATATATCATGATGATCGGACGCAATGTAGAAAACCTCGACATGCTACTACGCTTTGAATACAGTTACGAGCGCATCGCACAAGCATACGACTCGGTGAAACACTATTCGCATCAACTACCTGGTCTGCTCGACGATCACATGGAGAGTCAGCTTGATAGTCTGATTATCCGCGAGAAATTTAATCTAAACGACTTGGGTTATAAGAACAAACTGCTGGCGTTTGTCAATCAGTTGGTGAGGGTATGAAAAGGTATTTATACAACTACCAGACCATCGTTACTTTCAGCGAGCCTGTGTCGGCACATGCCGTCATGCTTAGGTGCCAGCCTGCGGCAAACGCTTTCCAAACCATCGAGCAGGAGCATATCATCGTTTCGCCCGACTACTGGATGAATGCCGGTACCGATGCATTCGGCAACCGCATTCTTTTTGGCGGTGCCAGCGAGCCGCATACAGTGTTCGCCTACGTCAGCACCGGTATAGTGGCTACCGAGACATATTTCCAGAAGCAGCGTGGCGAGAACATGTTCCTATATAGCCAGCCTTCACAACTCACACAACTCAACGATGCGATGCGAGAGGCTGCTATTACCGATGCCGATGCAACACCTGCAGAGAAGGCGCGGCAACTGTGTCATAGGGTATTTGAAATTATGACCTATGAGCCAGAGACCACTACGGTCGAAACGCCTGCATCCGAAGCGTTCAGCCGCCAATGCGGTGTATGCCAGGACTATGCCCACCTAATGATATCCTTCTGCCGTGCCAACGGTTTGCCAGCCCGCTACGTTAACGGGTTCCTCGAAGGTACCGGACAGACCCATGCCTGGGTTGAGGTGTTCGATGGCTATAATTGGCAGGGCTACGACCCCACCCACGATCGTACACTGCTGCAGCAAGGATATGTAAAGATAGCCCACGGGCGCGACTCTGCCGACTGTCCCGTAAGCCGCGGTATGTTCAGCGGACAAGCAGTACAGCAAACACAAATCAGCGTAACATTGCAAGAATTATGATAAAAACTATTGTATCTACCGAACTGCCCGTAGACGAGCAGTTCCGCATCCGCAAGAATGTGATTCATCATGGCAGAGAGGGGCTACGCTTCTGCGTTGTCACAGGCACTCACGGCGATGAGTTAGAGGGTCAGATGGTGTGCTACGAACTATCACGTATCATGAACGAGCATCCTGAACAGCTAGTCGGTACACTCGAGATCTACCCTTCACTCAATCCACTTGGTATCGACACCATCCAGCGAGGCATACCAAACTTCGACCTCGACATGAACCGCATCTTTCCTGGCGATCCTCAAGGCACCATGGCCGAGCAGACCGCACATGCCATCATCGAAGACATCAAGGGAGCCGACATGGTAATTGACATTCACTCCAGCAATCTCTATTTGCGCGAAACGCCACAGGTGCGTATCAACGTACAGGATGCAGAGTGGCTTGTACCATTTGCTGAGCACCTAGGCACCGATTTCGTATGGGTGCACGATGCCGCCACCGTACTTGAGGCCACACTCGCCCACTCGCTCAATAGCACCGATACACCATGCCTGGTAGTAGAGATGGGGGTAGGCCAGCGCATCAACCACAAAATGTGTCATAGGCTGGTAGGAGGCATATTACACCTTATGAAACACATGGGCATGTGGCGAGGCGAAGTACCAGCCCTCATACAGCAGCCCATCGTATGTAAGGGCGATAGCGTAACATTTCTTAATGCCGAGACCTCGGGAGTATTCCTTACCGAGCTTAAGTGCGGCATTACAGTCACCAAGGGTCAGACCATCGGCCAGATTGTCGATCCACTCCGTGGACGCGTGCTCAGCACAGTCATATCACCCGTCAACGGCTATCTGTTCACCATCCGAGCCTATCCTATAGTATACGAAGGATCACTTATGGCCCGAATCTTTAATTCAGAAGAACTAGTATGAGAGAAGAGACTATTTTTGAGATGACGTCGCCCTGTCGCGACAGTTTTCGCATCCGCGGCTACCGTTTCGGGGAGGGAGCCAAAACGCTGGCCATCGTAGGAGCTATGAGAGGCGATGAGGTGCAACAGCAGTATATCTGTGCTCAGATAGTGAACAGTTTGGGCTTCATTGAGCGTCATGGAGGCATTGCCAAGGGCAAGAGCATACTGGTCATTCCCTCGTGCAACCCCTTCTCGATGAACGTCAGCCGCCGTTTCTGGGCGATGGACAATACAGACATCAATCGCATGTTCCCAGGTTACGCCAATGGAGAGACAACACAGCGTATTGCAGCTGCTGTC
>JAEEGK010001588.1_pt1 | contig 57152 bp, 46 predicted proteins | sample 8958771 | NCBI WGS metagenome assembly JAEEGK01 (sample SAMN16246547, study PRJNA631951) | gut metagenome | biome: gut microbiome; feature: rumen; material: SC-attached | host: Bos | place: Iran: Karaj | collected 2018-10 | reverse complement strand
TCTATCCGTGGATTAAGCGACTGGTACGCATGAACAAGGCTTTCACCGTGCGCCGTGGCCTCTCGCTGCGCGAGACGCTTGCCGCCTCACAGCTGATGAGCCGCTACATACACTACGCTGTCACCCAGAAGCACGAGAACATCTGGATAGCCCAGCGCGAGGGACGCGCCAAGGACAGCGACGACCGCACGCAGGATGCCGTGCTGAAGATGCTCTCCATGGGCGGAACTTTAAACGAATTGAACATCGTTCCGCTGACCATCAGCTACGAGTACGACCCATGCGACTATCTCAAGGCACAAGAGATGCAGCAGAAGCGCGATAACCCCGCATTCAAGAAAAGCCGACAGGACGACCTCGATAACATGAAAACAGGCATTCTCGGCTACAAGGGTCGCGTCACCTACCGTGCTGCCGCACCTGTGAATACGTGGATAGCCGACCTTGACAGCCTTCCCCGTCAGGAGTTCTTCGCTGAGGTGGCACATCGCATGGACCACGAACTGCATCGAGGCTATGAGCTGTATCCTTGCAACTACATTGCCGCCGACCTCCTCAGCGGCAATCGTGAGCATGCCGCTCACTACACAGCTGACGACGAGCAGCGCTTCTCCCACTACCTTGACGGCCAGCTCGCCAAGGTCACCATCGCCAACCCCGACCTGCCTTTCCTCCGTGAGCGCATGCTCACGATGTATGCCAATCCGCTACGTAACTACAACGCCGCTCAGTCATGAAAAAGCTCGCCTCTCAGCTCTTACCTTTCTTTCCTTACCTCTCAGTCCTTCTCCTCCTTTCTTGTACCCAAGATCTCTACGAAAAGGGCGATGGCAAGTACTCCTATCTGCGGGCCGACTTCGCCGAGGCTTACGTTAATGCCGACAAGCAGGTGAACCGCTTGGTGACCGACGACAACGATGAACTGACGCTGACCAAGCCCTATACAGCTGACTGGATAGAGCGAGCCGATACCACCTATCGCACCGCTATATATTATAATAAACTGGAAAAAGGTGCTGAAGCATTGAGCATATCGCGTGTCACGACACTCACCCTTCGCAGCGACTCTGGCGCCCTCAGCAAGTGGGCTCCCGACCCCGTGGGCATGGAGGCTGCGTGGATAGGCCGGAACTGCCGTTATCTCAACATGGGGCTGGTCTTAAAGGTGGGTGCCGCCGACAAGGATGCCACCCCCCAGTCTGTGGGAATGCTTCACGGCGGCATCACTATCAACGCCGACAGCACCCGAACCATCAACTTGCTGTTCAACCACCGTCAAGGCGACGTGCCCGAATACTATTCCCAACGGTTCTACATGAGCATGCCCCTGTCAGGGCTTGATGCCGACTCCGTACGCCTGACGATCGTCACCTACGACGGCCGATTCGTCAGAACTTTCCCCCTTGAAAGTGGGTTGTAAAAACGCTGCTACTTCTTCTTGCGCCGGCGCCGTGCCCAGCCCTCTTCGCTAAAGTCAGGCATGTCGCCTTTCAGTTCGCGGGGCACCTTCTGCATGAGGTTGCGCCAGTTGTCCTTTTCCCGGTGGGCAGGCTGGCTGCTGCGGGTGGGGGTACCGCCGTCGTCCGCGTCATTGCAGCGGACGGTGCGCCCCTTGAAACGGATGCCCGTCAGCTGCAGCATCACCTTACGGGCGTCCTTTTCAGGCACTTCAAAGTAGGAGATGGTGTCAAGCAGGTCAATATGGCCCACCTCCTGCCGGCCGCCGACGTAGCGGTTCAGCGTCTGCATCAGCACCCCAGGGAAGAAACCGTCCTTCTTGCCGAGGTTGATGAACAGGCGCTTGTAGCCCTTTGCGGCCTTGTTCTGTATTTTCTGTCGGTCGGTCTGCGGCTTCTTCTCATGCTTGTCGGCCACAGGCTTTTCTATCTCCGGCGCGTCGGCATAGTAGGCCAGAAACTTGCCAAACTCGAGCGAGACAATCTTCTTGATGATTTCCTCCTTGTCAATGTATTCGAAGTAGCGGCTGATGTCCTGCATAAAGGGGGCTATCTCCTCGTCATCGACGTCGGTCTTCACAATCTGGTCCATCACCTTGTACAGCTGCTTCTTGCAGATCTCCTCGGCGCTTGGTATCTCTGCCTCGACGAACTTCTTGCCAATCTCCTTCTCTATATTGCGAATCTTATGCTTCTCCTTCGTGTGGACAATCGAGATGCTCGTACCCTTCTTGCCGGCACGCCCCGTACGCCCCGAGCGGTGGGTGTAGTTTTCAATGTCGTCGGGCAGTCCGAAGTTGATGACGTGCGTCAGGTCGTCAACGTCGAGTCCGCGGGCGGCCACATCGGTGGCCACGAGCAGCTGGACGGTGTGCTGGCGGAACTTCTGCATCGTCAGGTCGCGCTGCTGCTGCGACAGGTCGCCGTGCAGCGCCTCAGCGTTATAGCCGTCGCGAATCAGCTTGTCGGCCACCTCCTGCGTTTCCAGTTTCGTGCGGCAGAAGATGATGGCAAAAATCTTGGGATAGAAGTCCACAATGCGCTTCAGTGCCAGATACTTGTCCTTCGCCTGTACCATATAATAAATATGGTTCACGTTCTCGGCACCCTCGTTGCGCGAGCCGACGACGATGGTCTCGTAGTCGCGCAAGTACTGCTTGGCCACGCGCTCCACTTCGCGGCTCATCGTGGCCGAGAACATCAGCGTGGAGTGCTCCTCGGGCAGCGACTCGAAAATCTCGTTGATGCTGTCAGAGAAGCCCATGTTCAGCATCTCGTCGGCCTCGTCGAGCACGATGTTTGTCACATGCTCCAGATGTGCATAGCCGCGATTCTTCAGGTCGATAAGTCGGCCCGGTGTCGCCACGATAATCTGCACGCCCTTGCGGAGTGCGCGCATCTGCGGCTCAATAGCCGCCCCGCCATACACCGCCTCCACGTGGATGTCGTCCATGTAGCGGGAGAAGTCGCGCAGGTCGTCGGCTATCTGCAGACAAAGCTCGCGCGTCGGCGACAGGATGAGAGCCTGCGGGGCCTCTTCCCCACTCGCACTGGCAGGAGCTATGCGCTGTAGCAATGGCAAACCAAACGCCGCCGTCTTGCCCGTGCCCGTCTGGGCCAGAGCAATGACGTCGCGGCGTTTTTCTAACAGGTAGGGAATGACAGCCTCCTGCACAGGCATAGGTTGTACGAATCCCAATTCCTCAATGGCGCGGCGAATCTCTTCGCAGACGCCTAATTCTTCAAATGTCTTCAATCTATATATAAACCCTTTTTTAGAGCGGGTAGTCTTCGAAAGCGTAGAGCACCGTCGAGAGGTAGCGCTCGCCCGTGTCAGGCAGCAGCACGACAATGCGCTTGCCTTTGTTCTCGGGCCGCTTGGCCACCTCAGCGGCAGCAAAGGCTGCTGCGCCGCTGCTGATGCCTACCAGCAGGCCCTCTGTCTGTGCCAACTGACGGCCAGTACGGATGGCGTCGTCGTTATCGACGTCGAACACCTCGTCAATCAGCTCAGCGGCATAGGTCTTGGGAACAAAGCCGGCTCCGATGCCCTGAATCTTGTGCGGACCACTCTGTCCACCGTTCAGCACAGGCGAAGACTTCGGCTCGGCAGCCACTATCTTCACCGACGAATTCTGGCTCTTCAGGTATTTGGCCACACCAGAGACCGTGCCGCCCGTACCCACGCCAGCCACGAAGATATCAACCGTACCGTCGGTCTGGGCCCAGATTTCAGGACCAGTAGTGGCAAAGTGCTTGGCAGGATTGGCGGGGTTCTCAAACTGCTGCAGAATGACCGATCCCGGGATGCTTTCGCGAAGCTCCTCGGCGGCGCGAATGGCACCGGGCATACCGTCCTTACCAGGAGTCAGGCGCACCTCTGCACCGTAGGCCTTCACCAGATTGCGACGCTCTACGCTCATCGTCTCGGGCATCGTCAAGATGAGGTGATAGCCCTTGACGGCACTCACGAGAGCCAGTCCCACGCCGGTATTACCGCTGGTAGGCTCGATGATGGTAGCGCCCGGCTTCAGGATGCCCTTCTGTTCAGCATCCTCAATCATGGCCAAGGCAATGCGGTCTTTCACGCTGCCGCCAGGGTTGAAGAACTCGACCTTAGCGATAACAGGTGTGTCAAGGCCTTTTGACTGCGAGAATTTGTTGAGCTCAAGAAGAGGAGTATTGCCGATGAGCTCGGTCAGCTGTTTTGCTATATGTGCCATAATGTGATTTCTTATTGATGGATTGTGGTTTATTTGTGTGCAAAGATACTAAATTTAGAGTGAATTACCAAATTTCTTTGTAAAATTAGTCCTTAAATTTGTTCAAAGGCTTGTTCCAAGTCACTGATGATGTCGTCAATGTGCTCCGTACCGATGGAGAGGCGGATGGTAGCGGGCGTGATGTGCTGCTCCTCCAGTTCCTCGGGCGACAGCTGCGAGTGGGTGGTGGTGTAGGGATGAATAACCAGGCTCTTCACGTCGGCCACGTTGGCCAGCAGCGAGAAGATCTGCAGGGCATCGATAAACCGCCAGGCCTCCTCCTGACCACCCTTAATCTCAAAGGTGAAGATAGAGCCGCCGCCGTTGGGGAAGTACTTCTTGTAGAGCTGGTGGTCGGGATGGCTCTTCAGTGCCGGGTGGTTCACCTTGCCCACCTTCGGGTGGTTTTTCAGGAAGTCAACCACCTTCAGCGCATTCTCCACGTGGCGCTCTACGCGCAAGCTCAGCGTCTCGACGCCCTGAAGCAGGATGAAGGCATTGAAGGGCGACAGGGTTGCGCCAGTGTCACGGAGCAAGACGGCACGGATGCGGGTCACGTAGGCAGCAGCGCCTACTGCGTCGGCAAACACGATGCCGTGGTACGAGGGGTCGGGCTTGGCCAGCGTGGGGAACTTGTCGGGATTGGCCTGCCAGTCGAATTTGCCACCGTCGACGATGACGCCGCCTAACGATGAACCGTGACCGCCCAGGAACTTGGTGGCTGAATGTACAACAATGTCAGCACCATGTTCCAAAGGACGGATGAGGTAAGGGGTTCCGAACGTATTGTCGACGATGAACGGAATGCCATGCTTATGGGCTACGGCAGCCACACCTTCAAGGTCAAGCACATCGGAGTTGGGGTTGCCGAAGGTTTCGGCATATACTACTTTTGTGTTGGGCTGGATTGCGGCCTCCAGGGCAGCGAGGTCGTTGACGTTAACAATGGTGTTTGTGATGCCCTGAGTTGAGAGTGTGTGGGTAATGAGGTTGTATGAACCACCATAGAGATTGTCGGCAGCCACGATGTGATCGCCAGCCTGCACAATGTTCTGCAGGGCGTAGGTGATGGCGGCTGCACCAGAGGCGACAGCCAGACCAGCCACACCGCCCTCGAGGGCTGCCACGCGGTCCTCGAACACGCCCTGTGTCGAGTTGGTCAGGCGTCCGTAGATATTACCGGCATCGCGCAAACCGAAGCGGTCGGCGGCATGCTGTGAGTTGTGGAACACGTAGCTCGTCGTTTGATAAATAGGTACCGCACGTGCGTCGGTAGCGGGGTCAGCCTGTTCCTGGCCTACGTGGAGCTGAAGTGTCTCGAAACGATAATTTTTCTTTGTACTCATAATCTGTTCCTTTCTTTTGTTGATTGTTGTTTGATTTCTGGGTGCAAAGGTACGGCGTTTAGAAATATCCACCAAATTTTAAGCAGTAATTAGAAAATATGCCTGTGCCTGTTCGTTTTATAGAAGAATCTTCCAAGAAAGACTTTCTGGCGCCACCCAAATAGAAGATTTTTCTGTTTTTCACGCTCAAAGGCATAGGTCAGACCATTTTTTCGGTTTTTTTTAGTACCTTTGCACACAAAAAGAAAGAGGCATGGCTACAAATCAAGCAATCTTCAGCCGCTCACAACTGCTACTGGGCGAAGAGGCCATGGAGCGCATCGCCCAGAAACGGGTAATCATCTTCGGTGTGGGCGGCGTGGGCTCGTGGTGCGCCGAGGCGCTGGTGCGCACGGGCATCGGCCGACTGACCATCGTCGATGCCGACAAGGTCAGCACAACCAATATCAACCGCCAACTGATGGCCACCACCGAGACCGTCGGACAGCCGAAGGTCAACGTGCTGTGCCGGCGGCTGCTCGCCATCAACCCCGAAGCCGAGGTCAACGCACTGCAAAAAGTCTTTTCAGAAGAGACAGCCGAGGAGTTCGCCCTTGACAGCTACGACTATATCATCGACGCCATCGACTCGCTGAAGGACAAGGTGACACTCATCCTCCGGGCGTGCCAAACCGGCGCCCAGCTATTCTCGTCGATGGGTGCCGCCCTAAAGCTCGACCCGACGCGCATCCGCGTCGCGGAGTTCTGGAAGGTCGAGGGCGACCCGCTGGCCCGTGCCCTCCGCAAGAAATTCAAGCACCAGCAGCGGTTTCCCGAGAAAAAGTTCCTGTGCGTCTACAGCGACGAGCTGCTGCCTAACCTCGGCAAACAGCCCGACGCCGAGGAGCTGCAGCTGTTCAACAAGCCGCAGACCAACGGCTCGCTGGTCCACATCACGGCCATCTTCGGCATGACGCTGGCCAGCCTGGTCATTCAGGACGCTGCGAAGGCTTAGTCCTCCTTCACGATAGGATAGAGCTCGATAAACTCACCTTGGTGGCTTTGGCCATCGTTAATCAGCTCGGCAAACTTCTGTCCTACAGTTTCAATGTCGTGGAAGCCCGGCAGCGACATGTTGCCATTGAGATCAGTGGTCGTGGGCCCCGGATGGACCGAGAAGATTTCCACGACATTCTCAATGGCCATCACCCCCATCATCGCATTCTGGGCGGCCTTGCTGGCGACGTAGGCCAGCGGGTGCCAGTAGGGGCTGATTTCCGAGGGCACGGTAATGTTGGCAACGCGGCCGCCGTTGTTGCTCAGCAGGGGTATCAGCGCCTTGGTCAGGGCGAAAGTGCCTACAAAGTTCACGTCGAGCGTCTCGCGGATGACGTCAATCTCCGTATGCAAACTGTCCACACTCATGTCGCCGGGAATACCGGCATTGTTGACGAGAAGCGTTAATTGAGGATAATTCTCCCGGATTTCCTTCGCGCCCTGTTCGATGCTGGCAAGATCCTTCAGTTCGATGTTCACCCAGCCCTGTACGTCGATGCCCAGAGCATTCAGCTCGCCGACGGCCTTCTCTGCACGGTGCTCATCGCGCGCACCAATAATGACTTTCCAGCCGCTCAGGCCGAGATGTTTTGCAATGCCAAAACCGATGCCTTTGTTGGCACCCGTTACAAATACAGTCTTTTCCATTTGTCTAGTTCAGTTTGTACGTTTTGCGGCTGCAAAGGTACACATTATTCGTGAATTAAGCATGCTATCGCCATTTTTTTTTATAGAATATGTGGTAGTTTCACAGAATTTCCGTACTTTTGCAGATATAAGAGACCGAAAATAAAAAAAGACAAAAGATGAAGATTTGCGTTTTTTGTTCTGCCAACGAGCAGATAGACCCCGACTTCTTCAGTGCAACGGAGGAACTGGGGCGTTGGGCCGCCGCGAACGGCCACGTCATCGTCTACGGCGGCGTCAACCAGGGACTGATGGAGTGTCTGGGCCGCGCAGCCCAGGAGGCCGGCGGCCGCACCATCGGCGTGGTGCCCACCATCGTCGAGAAGACGGGACGCACGAGCCAGTATGTGGAAATAGTAATTCCCTGCGACAACCTCACCGACCGTAAGCAGCTGATGATGGACCAGGCCGACCTGTTCGTGGCGCTGCCCGGCGGCATCGGCACCCTCGACGAGGTTTTCACCGTGGCCGCCTCGGCCACCATCGGCTACCACCAGAAGCCGGTCATCCTCTACAACCTGAAAGGATTCTGGAACCCGCTCATCGCCCTACTCGACGACCTCGGGCAGCGCGGCATGGTGCGCGGCGAATGGCGGCAGTACATCCGCGTGGCCACGTCGATCGACGAATTGCAGCACTGGTTGTGAATCACAGGAAACACCCTACACTTCCGACACTTCCTACACTTGTTGAATTTTCTTAGGTGTAGGAAGTGTCGGAAGTGTAGGGTAAAAAGTGCGAATGACAACTATAATAGGAGAAAGCAGGGGGAGATTCAGCGAGAAAGCTGAATCACAACGGCCTCGGAGAGGGGGAACCGACACTTGAACCGACACCTCGACATAACCCGCCGCCTTTTGAGTAAAAGGCACCGGGTTTTGGAGAAAAGGCGGCGGGTTTCGGGTGACCTGTTCTGCCGGTTCTACTGTCGGGTGAGCACCACCTGTACGGCATTGAACTTCGCGGCTGCATCGACAAACTGCAGGATGTCGGGCCAGTTGGCCACCGGCTCGCGGGCGTGCTCATAGCGCTTGACGACCGTCAGGTGCAGCTTGCCGTCGTTTACTTCAGCCTTTGCCGTGAACGCGCCACAGCCATTGCTGACATTGACGTTCAGCGGCTCGAGACTCTCAGGAGCCACGGTGTTGCCCTCGGGCAGTTCGACCTCTACTTCATGGCATACGTTGCTTGCGGTGAACTCGTAGGCGATGTCGTCAGTGCGCTGCCGGTCATTGCCCTCCACCTTTCGCTGAGTGGCTATGAGCCGCCCCACTGACAGTACCAGGTCGGGACCGGCCTTTTTCAGCAAACCGTCCACCTTGTACGCGGTGTGCATCGCAAACTGTGAGCTGTCGGCCCTAAAGCCGATGCAGTCGATGCCGTAGTCTTTCAATTCGCGGATCTCGGTGCCGTGATATGTCTCTGCCTCCGCCTCGTATAGCTTGCGCTCCTTCTCGCGCTGCAGGCGCCGCCATTCCGCCATGTCGTCGCGCTCCTTCTTGCCGACCAGGTCCTCAAGCGTCTTGTCGGTCCCTAAGTAGCGGTTGAAGGCAGCCAGCAGGTCTTCGGTCAATGCGAACGTCCTGCACCAGGGCTCCTTCGACGCCCCCGTGGCTCTTACCTCCCGGCGGCAGCAGAGCGTGGTGCCGTCGAGCGTGGCCTTCAGGGCGACGGTCTCGGTGTTGTCGTCGGCCGTGCTCTGCGGCAACGTCATCAGCTGGTCGATGCCGTTGTCGACGACGGCCTTCCGCCCCTGCAGCTGCGAGGGCACGGTGAAGGGCGCCATCTCGTAGGTCGGGGCGAAGAGTGTCTTGTCGATGCTCTTCACGTAGAGTCCCCAGGTGGTGTTGCCGTAGCTGATGAGCTGGTCGATGGGCTCATGTGCATTGTCGGTGGTGAAAAGCTGATGGCCGACGATGCCGGCCTTGAGCATCGCCTGGCGGAGCATCGCCAGGAAGACGCCGGCGTTCATGGTGCCCGTCCGGCTGAACAGCAGGTGGTAGTAGAGTCCGGTGTAGAGGCGTGCCACGTGCTCCTCCTTGGACAGGTTCATGGCGGCCAGCTCGTCGCAGTATTTCTTCCATTGCGTGGCTTCCTTGCCCGAGAGTCCGCCCCGCTCGAAGTTGGCCTTCTTCAGGAAAGCCTTGTCGTCGTCGACCATCAGCTGGTAGTCGGGGTTGGCCTGCAGGCCTTTCTTCACCGTCGAGGGCGGTGCCCACTGCCCCTTCAGGTAGCGGCCAGTGATGTAGAGCATGGTCATCGGCGACTGGCTCGACGGCTCATACCAGAACGACGGTTCTGCCTCGGCGGCCTTTGTCGTCTGCACGTCGAGCACGATGTTGCCGTTCTCGTCGGTACTTTGGCTGAAGTCGGGCGCACCGTTGAGCGTGCGGTACTGGGTGGTCATCGTGGGGTCGATGACACAGTGTATCTGATAGGAGAGCAGGGGGTACTGCTCGCGGAAGCGGAAGACAAAGGGGTTGGTGCTGCGCTCGTTGAGCTGGCTGACGGAGTAGGTGAAGACGTCCATCAGGTCGCCCACCTGCAGGTCGGGCACGGCCAGCTTGCTGCGCTCCTCCTTGCCCTTCCGGCCTTCGGGCGTGCGGACGTAGTCGTCGGTACTGACCTCCCTGACGGTGCCGTCGGGCTTGATGATTCTGATGCCCAGCATCGCCTGCTGCTTCTCCTTGCCCCAGAAGCCGTATCCGCGCGAGATGCTCATAAAGTCGTACTGCGAGTAGCGGTCGCGCGCCGCCTCGTCGTTGATGGCCAGCAGCGTGCGGTAGCAGTAGCTGACCGACACCTGGTGCATGGCCTGCCAGGTGAGCAGCAGCATGGCGATGTCGGCCTTGAGGTGCTGGTCGACGATGAGTTCTTCGTAGGCAGCGAGCGTGACGACGGAGTGCTGTCGGTAAGCCTCGGGGCAGGCCTTCTGGCTGAAGGCGGGCAACGGCTTGGCCCAGACCTCGCGCCTGACCTGTTCGGCCCACTGCCGGTAGTTGTCGCGGTCGTCGGCGGCGGCTGTGCACCACAGCACTGCCAGTGTCGCCAGTGTCAAGATGTAGCGTTTCATGTGTGTGTTATCCTTTTTTTGTTAGTACCAATTGTTCGTTGCTAGCGTCGTTCCAGTGCTTCAGCGCCTCGTTCCACTGGGGCAGCTGGTCGCGGCGGAGCCTGCGCCGTGAGATTTCCATCACCTTGCGGAAGACGACTCGTCGGCCGTCGGCCCGGAACGCGCACGACAGTACGCCCATGGGCGTCTCGATGCGGCAGCCCTCGGGCAGCCACTTCACAGCCAGCGTGTCAGGCACGGTGAGGGCCACCTCCCTGACCGTGCGGAAGCGGAAAGGCAGCTCCACGTCGTTCTGGCGTTTGAGGGTGTCGATGGGCGTGGCCATCATATCGTTGTGGGGATCCAGCTCGACGTACAGGTCCTGCCCGCTTACGGTCACGGCCTGACGGTCGTCCAGTGTGCCCGCCAGCCTGAGCGTGTCGCCCCACGTCCACTGACTGTCGCTCACCGTCCGGTGCCCGTCGGCGGCGTTGAGCAGCCTTTCGGCATACCGTCTGCGCTCGTCGGCCCTTCTGGCATGATAGCCTTCAGCCATAAGCGATTTCAAATCGCCCCGCCACTCAGCGTCGGCCTTGATGTGCAGCGCGGTGCCAGTCAGACAGGCGTCGTAGTGCAGGCTGTCGGCCGAGGCGGCGGGCGGCAGTACGGGCACGGTGAGCATCAGGCACTTGTCGCCGTCCTCGACACAGGCCTGCCGACCCTGCAGACTATTGGGTATGAAGCCGAAGGGCGCATACCTGGCGGTGGCATCGAGGAAGAGCGTGTCGGCCTGATGGAAAAGGACGCAGATAACATGGTTGTAGGCCGCCGGGGTAGGAATCTCATCGGCAGTCCAGTCAATGTGGTCACCGGCACCGATGTCGGCCAACCGTGCGTCAAATCCCTGCGCCTTGAGCAGCGTCTTCAGCAGCAGTGCCATGCCCTTGCAGTCGCCGTAGCGCTTGCGCACCACCTCGGCGGGACGGTCGGGCGTAAAGGCTGCCGTTCCGGCCTCGTAGGCCACGTACCTGATGTTCTGCTGTACCCAGGCCAGCGAGGCCGCTATGCGCTCGGCGTCGGTTCTGCAGCCGGCGGTAGCAGCGGCTATGATTGAGTCGCGCTGAGGCAGGCTGCAGTCCACCAGCGTCTGGGCGTGGCCCCAGCGGTAGAGGTCGGTGGCGTCCTTGAACGCCCCGACGACAAACAGCGTCGGGCGCAAGGTCGGGGCATGCGGCATCAGCGGCTCGCTCTTCAAGGCGGGCTGGTCGGTGATGGTGTAGACGATGGTCGGCCGGCCCTGCTTGTCGGTGGTCGTGCTGCGGCTGATGTTGGGCGTCAGCCGCCGTTCCACGATGCGGTAGCCGTCGGGCAGTGTCAGCGACACCGTCTTGTGGCGCACGAAGTAGGTGTCGTCCAAGTATATCTGCGTCAGCTGACGGGCGTCGTGGAAGGTGCGCTCGAAGCGGGCCGTCGCCGACTTCCCCTTGCGGGATAGGTCGAGGGTGAAATAGCACACCTTCGAGTCGTCGAAAAAGATGTTCTCCGGGCTCACGCTCTTGTACTGGGCGCTGGAGAAGCCGGTGGCCGAGGCGCGGTCGATGCTGACCGAGCCGCCATAGAGAACGAAGGGCTGCACCACCCCGCCCATCCGCTCGGCCGTGTAGGTGGCAGTCTGACGGTTCTTGACCTCAAGCTGTCCGTCGTCGGCAAGCTGGAACACATAATCGTCACTGCCTTGACTGATGACGATGAGGTCGTCGTCGGTCTGGGCAGTGACGATAAGAGGGAGTGTGCAGAGCACGATTGCCAGCAGGCGGGCTGCTTGACCTTTCAGTAGCATAAGAGAGCGTTACTCAGCCAGCAGCCGCTCGGCCATGGCGCGCCCGAGGGCTTCGCACCGGGCGAGGGTGTCGGCATTGAGGGCCTGCTTGATTTCAACAGGCTCGCCGACGGGCTCGTAGTGCAAACGCTCGTCGTTCCACTTCGTGATTTCGCTCACGGCCTTCGAGGCCCAGCTGAACGAGCCGAACCAGCCGAAGAGGCGGCCCTTGATGTCCTTCTGCGACAGTTCGTCGAGCAGGACGTTCATCTCGTGGTAGAGACCGGTGTTGTAGGTGGGGGCACCGACGATGAGTCCACGGTAGCGGAACAGGTCGCGGATGATATAGGAGTGGTGGGTCTTCGAGACGTTGTACATCACGATGTTCTTCAGACCGGCCTGGGCGGCGGCGCGGGCAATGACCTCGGCGGCGCGCTCGGTGTTGCCGTACATCGTGCCGTAGCAGATGACGAGACCCGGCTCGGCCTCATAGCGCGAGAGGCGGTCGTAGATGCCGATAACCTTCCCGGCATACTCGTGCCAGACGGGGCCGTGGGTGGAGCAGATGTAGTCGACCTTGACGCCGGCGAGCTTCTTCAGGGCCATCTGCACGGGCGTGCCGTACTTGCCGACGATGTTGGAGTAGTAGCGCGTCATCTCGAGCCAGAAGGTGTCGCAGTTCATCTGCTCGTCGACGTAGGCGCCGTTGAGGGCGCCGAAGCAGCCGAAGGCGTCGCCGGAGAAGAGTACTGTTTGTTGCTGTAATACAGCAACAGACGGGACGGTGGCGAGCGTCATCATCGTCTCGGGCCAGTGGACCATCGGGGTGAGGACGAACTGGAGCTGGTGGGCGCCGAGGGAGAGCGTATCGCCGTTCTTCACCTCGTGGAGGCCGGTGGTCAGGCGGTAGAAGCCGGCCATCATGTCGAAGGTCTTCTTATTGCCGATAATCTCGATGTTGGGATAGAACTGGCGCAGCAGGGCCAGCGAGCCGCTGTGGTCGGGTTCCATGTGGTTGACGACGACGTAGTCGATGGGACGGTCGCCGATGACCTCGCGGATGTTCTCGAGGAAGGGCATGAAGAAGTCGACCTCGACAGTGTCGATGAGGCAGACTTTCTCGTCGTCGATGAGGTAGGCGTTATAGCTCACGCCGTTGGGGAGGGGCCAGAGGCCCTCGAAGAGCGTCTTGTTGCGGTCGTTGACGCCGACGTAGTAGATTTTGCTGGAAATTTCTTTCATATTGTTGGGGTTATTTATGGGCTGGTGGGCAATGTGGGGTTATTGGGGGAGGCGCATCTTGGCGGCGAAGTCGGCATCGATGCTGTTGTTCAGCGTCTGGCAGCAGTTGGCCGAGAAGGCCTGGGCGCAGGCCATGATCTGGTCCCACTGCTGCTCGGTGAGCCCGCGCTCGATGTCGTCGCGGGTGATGCCGTAGCGGATGAGGCCGTAGACGAAGCCGGCGTTGAAGTTGTCGCCGGCACCGATGGTGCTGACAGTCTCAGTGGGCGGTACGGGGTACTGCTTGCTGAAGCCCTGCTCGGCCCTCACCTCGACGGGCTGGGCACCACGGGTGTAGATGAACTTCTTGGTGTAGAACGAAATCTCGGAGCGGTAGACGCTATCGGCATCGTTCTTGTTGTACATCACCTGGAAGTCCTCGTCGGAGCCGCGCACGATGTCGGCCAACTCGAAGTTCTCGAGCAGATTCGACGTTACCTTGACCAAGTCGCTCTTATGCGACGCACGGTAGTTGACGTCGTAGTAGAGGATGGCCCCGCGCTGACGGGCGTACTCCAGGAAGCCCTGCACCTGCGGGCGCACCACAGGATTGATGGCGAAGAACGAGCCATAGAGCACGACGTCGTTCTCATTGACCTCGGGATTGACGAAGTCGAGCTGGTCATGGGGATGGTCTTTGTAGAAGATGTAGTCGGCATTGTTCTGCTCGTCGAGGAATGCCAGCGACACGGGCGACTTGGAGTCGGGGTAGACACAGACGTTGGAGGCATCGACGCCGTTTTCCTCAAGGTAGCGGATGACCCGCCGGCCCACGCGGTCGTTGCCGGCCTCGCTGATAAACATGGTATTGACGCCGGCGCGCCCCAGCGAAATGACAGAGTTGAAGGCCGAACCGCCTGGCACGGCCTGTATAGGCTGCTCGTCGCGGAAGATGATGTCGAGCACGGTCTCGCCTATTCCTATTACTTTTCTCATACGTTACTATTTGCCTTAGTGGGTGCAAAGTTACGAAATAAAAATCAGAGACGGCACAGTTTTTCCCTATTTCTTTCGTCTGTTCGGAAAAAATGTCGTAACTTTGCGCACACATTCATTATTAACCTATCCAGCAATGAACAACCAGCTATTATCCTTTAACGCCAACCCCATCGTGGCGGCGTTGCAAAAACCGTCGGCAGAGTTTACCAAGGCCGACATCATTGACTACATCGTCAAGAACGACATCCGCATGGTGAACTTCATGTACCCAGGCGGCGACGGCAAGTTGAAGACGCTGAACTTCGTCATCAACGACCTCGCCTACCTTGACACCATCCTCACCTGCGGCGAGCGCGTTGACGGCTCCAGCCTCTTCTCGTTCATCCAGGCCGGCTCGAGCGACCTCTACGTGCTGCCCCGTTTCCGCACCGCCTTCCTCGACCCCTTTGCCGAGATTCCGACGCTGACGATGCTCTGCTCGTTCTTCGACAAGGACGGCAACCCCTTGGAGTCATCGCCCGAACACACGCTGCACAAGGCCGCCGAGGCTTTCCGCGAGGTGACGGGTATGGAGTTCCAGGCCATGGGCGAGCTGGAGTACTACGTCATCTCGGACGACGAGGGCGTGTTCCCTGCCCGCGACCAGCGCGGCTACCATGAGTCGGCTCCCTACGCCAAGGCCAACGAGTTCCGCACGCAGTGCATGCAGTTCATCGCCCAGGCCGGTGGACAAATCAAGTACGGTCACTCGGAGGTGGGCAACTTCTCGCTCAACGACAAGAACTATGAGCAGAACGAGATTGAGTTCCTGCCCGTCACCGTGGAGCAGGCCGCCGACCAACTGATGCTGGCCAAGTGGATTATCCGCAACCTCGGCTACCAGATGGGCTACGACGTCACCTTCGCACCGAAGATTACTACCGGCAAGGCCGGCTCGGGACTGCATATCCACATGCGCATGATGAAGGACGGCCGCAACCAGATGCTCGCCGACGGCGTCCTCAGCGAGAGTGCCCGCAAGATGATTGCCGGTATGATGGACCTCGCACCGGCAATTACGGCCTTCGGCAACAAGAACCCCACCTCGTACTTCCGCCTTGTGCCTCACCAGGAGGCGCCGACAAACGTCTGTTGGGGCGACCGCAACCGCTCGGTGCTCGTGCGCGTGCCTCTCGGTTGGGCTGCCGACGTCGACATGTGCCACGCCGCCAATCCCCTGGAACCGCAGGCCAACTATGACACGAGCATCAAGCAGACGGTCGAGATGCGCTCGCCCGACGGCTCAGCCGACCTCTACCAGCTGCTGGCCGGCCTCTGCGTAGCCTGCCGCCACGGTTTCGAGATGGAGAACGCCTTGGAGTTGGCCGAGAAAACCTACGTCAACGTGAACATCCACGCCGCCGAGAACGCCGACCGCCTGGCCATACTGGCCCAGCTGCCCGACTCGTGTGTAGCCTCAGCCGACTGTCTGGAGCGCCAGCGCAAGGTGTTTGAGGAGCACAACGTATTCTCGCCCGCCATGATCGACGGCATCATTGCCGAGCTGCGCGCCTTCGACGACGCCTCGCTGCGCAAGAACATTGAGAACTATCAGGAAGAGATACAGAAGCTCGTCACCGAGTACTTCCACTGCGGATGAGCCGCCGCCACTTCAGATAGCCAAAGATGGCAATGACAACGTAAAGGGCATAGAGTGACGCCTTGAACGGAATCTCCTTATAGAAATACAGCACCGACGTAACCACGTCGACAGCAATCCAGATGAACCACTGCTCTAAGTACTTGTGAGCCAACGCCCAGATGCCCACAATGCTGAGGGCAGTGGTAAAACTATCGGCCAAGGGCACGTTGGAGTTGGTGAACGTGATGAGCAGCCAGTAGATGGCGGCCCAGACGGCGGCGATGATCAGCAGCCAGGGCAGGACAAGCGTTTTAGGGAAATGGCGGATGGGCAGCGCCTTCTTGGCGGTGCCGCCGCGAACCCAGCGCCAATAGCCGTAGACGGTCATCGCCAGATAGTAGAACTCCATGCCGCAGTCGGCATAGAGTCCCTTCTGGTAGTAGAGCACGATGCCGAGGGCCTGCATCGCAAAGCCGACCGCCCACATCCACAGGCTGGCCTTGTACTCCAGGAGAATGTAGGCCAGTCCGAGGACGGTGGTCGTGATGTCGAGCCAATGGGCAGTCAGGAAATCTGTCATCTTTTAGAAGCGTAAGGTAACATTGCCCATCATGGTGAATCCCGACATGGGGATGAAACCTATCTGGTAGTAGCGATTGTCGTTGGAATGGCCGTAGCTGTCGCAGATGGCGGAGTAGACCCAGCCGCTGGCGGCATAGCGGCGACTGAAGATGTTGTTGAAGTTCAAGCCAAGGATGGCCTCCTTCAGCACCTTCTTGGGCTTCAGGGTATAGCTCAGCGAGGCGTTCGACACCGAGTAGCAGGGCAGTGAGCGGTCGGCGTTCTCGCTGTTGTCAAGATACTGGCGCGAGACGAAGTTGGTGTGCCACGTCAGCTGTGCCCCACGATAGTGCAGGTTGACAAAGCCGTTGAGGATGGCCGAAGGCGAGAAGGCCAGCGTGGAGTTGTCGTAGTGAATGGTCTGCGAGCCGTTGTCCCAGTCCTCGACCACCTCGTCGAAATCCTTGATCTTGTTCTTGCTCAGGGCGGCGTTGCCCTCGATGGTGAGCCACGGGGTGGGGTCGATACCTGCCTGCAGCTCGATGCCCATACGGTAGGAGTCCTTGATGTTCGTGGTCAGGTTCTCGCCGATGTCGGAGAGCTCGCCTGTCTGCACGAACTGGTCCTTGTAGTCCATATAATAAAGATTCACGCCCGCGCGAAAGAGGTCGTTGTTGAAGGTGTAGCCGGCCTCGTAGTCAAGCAGCTGCTCGGCCTTGGGTGCCGGATAGGAGCCGTTGTCGGTGAAGTTGTTGCGCTCGGGCTCGCGGTGGCTCATGGCGACAGAGCCGTAGACGCGGTGACCGCCGAGGCTCCACGAGAAGCCGGCCTTCGGGTTGAGGAAGTCGTACTTCTTGTCAATGTCGAGGCGCTGGTTGTAGTAGCCCGACTCGTCATCGTAGAACTTGTCGTTGATACCGTTGGTTTCGTAGCTGACATGGCGGTACTGCAGGTCGGCAAAGACGTCCCACTGCTCGCTCAGGTGATAGGCTGCCTTCAGGAATACATTGCCGTCGAGCTTGCGGGCGTCGCTGTCGTAATACTTGTACTGATTGTCGTACATATCGATGAAACGAGCCACCACAGGGTTGGCAGCGTAGGTGACATAGCCAAAGTGGCTACCCTCGAACTCCTGCAAGGACATGCCACCGATGACATCCCAACGGCCGTCGCTGTAGTTCAGGTTGCCCAGAAAACCGTAGGTGTTCTGCGACAGACCCTTCTTGCGCACAAAGTCGGTACGCTTGATGTTCTTACCCTCGCCATCGGCCATCACGAGACCGAACTTCGACAGTTTGTTGCTGGGCCGGAACTCGCGGTAGTAGCCGTAGCCGTAGGTGTAGTGGGCCGTAGCCGTTCCCGTCCAGTGCTGCCCCGACTTCCAGCTCAGCGACAGCAGGTTGTGGTTCTGCCAGAAGTTGTCGGTGGTCTTCGGCCAGTAGCTGCCGTCGCTCATCGTGTAGCGGTCGGTCTGGTAGTTGCCATCGGCATCGCGGGCGAAACTGCCGTCGTCACCATAGCGCAGGGCCTCGTAAAGCGAGTTGTAGCGACCCAGTCCGCGCTCATACATGTCCTTGTAGGTCTTGATGCCGGACTGAGCGCCGTAAGTGCCGTCCATCAGACTCAGGTCGTTATCGCCGGCTGTCACGCCGTTCCACGCCTGGCCGGTCTTCTCGAAATTGCCGATGTCCTTGTATGCGACAACAATGTTGTCGCCCAGCCAAGTCAGCCCACCGTAGTAAGAGCCAGAACGCCCGGCAGTGCCATGGATAAAGCCGTCGGTGTTGGTCTCGTGGTAGGCACCGTCGAAGATGAGGTGATTCCATAGCAAGCCTGTGGAAAAGTTCAAGCCGGCATTCCATGTGTTATAGGAGCCATAGCTGGCGCTGAGTTCAAGACCCGGTGTCTGCTGGGGAATGGCCATCTGCAGGGCCACCGTGCCGCCAAAGGCACCATCACCATTGGTCGACGTACCCACACCACGCTGAATCTGCACACTGCCCAACAGGGAGCCGTAGCTGTTCATATTGGCCCAGAACACGCACTGGTCCTCGGGCGAGTTGAGGGGTACACCGTTGAGCGTCACGTTGATGCGCGAGTCGGCGGCACCGCGTATGCGCATATAGGTCGTTCCCGTGCCCATGCCATTCTCACTCCAGGCCACAACGCCCGGCGTCTGCGCAAAAAGGAAGGGTAGTTCGCGGCCCGTCTTCGAGAAATCGTTCAGTTCCTTCTTCTTCAGGTTGCTGATGGCATACGGTGCGTTCTTCTGCGCTCTCACGCCTTTGACCACCACCTCTGAGAGTTTCTCCACTTTCGTTGAGTCGTAGTGCCACTGCTGTGCACTCAACGCCATAGCCACTGTTGCGCCTACGACCGTCAAAACAATCTTTTTCATTCTTCTTGTTGTACCTTTAATTAATAATAATGTAAAGGGGGAACAGACCAATACTTTTCATCCCTACGCCGGCATTATCCGGATCAGGTTTGAGGGTATCATCTCAGCCCACGACCGTGGGCACCCCTTGAATTGCGGGTGCAAAGGTACAACAAATAATTGAACGGGCAAAATGTTTTGCCCAACATAAAACAAAATATGTCACTATTGGTGTAGTTTTTCCGCATTTTCTGCGTCTAATCCATAAAAAAGCAGTAATTTTGCACCCAAATTTCAAGCAATAACCATTATGAAGACAAAGAAAATTTTAGCAATGTTCGTGCTGGCCGTGGCCAGCTTCACAACGGCAGCTGCACAGCAGCAACAGATGCAGATGCCGCCCATCCCCGTTGACCCCGACGTGCGCATTGGCAAGCTCGACAACGGACTGACCTACTATATCCGCCACAACGAGTGGCCGGAGAAGCGGGCTGAATTCTACATCGCACAGAAGGTGGGCTCCATTCAGGAGGACGACACGCAGCGCGGTCTGGCACACTTCCTCGAGCACATGGCCTTCAACGGCTCGAAGCACTTCAAGGGCAACGAGCTGCTGCGCTGGTGTGAAAGCATCGGCGTGAAGTTCGGCACCGACCTGAACGCCTACACCTCAATCGACCAGACGGTCTATAATATAAGTAATGTACCCACCACGCGCGAGGGCATCGTCGACTCATGCCTGATGATTCTCTGGGACTGGGCCGACGGCCTGCTCCTGGAACAGGAGGAGATTGAGAAGGAGCGCGGCGTCATACACGAGGAGTGGCGACTGCGCACGTCGGCCCAGATGCGTATGCTGGAGCGCGACCTGCCCAAGCTCTATCCCGGCTCGAAGTACGGCCACCGTATGCCTATCGGTCTGATGGAGATTATCGACAATTTTGAGCGCCCATTCCTGCAGCAGTACTACGAGAAGTGGTACCGCCCCGACAACCAGGGTATCATCGTGGTCGGTGACGTCGACGTCGACAAGGTGGAGCAGAAAATCAAGACGATGTTCTCGCAGATTGCCAAGCCTGGTGCCGATGCTGCCAAACTGGAGCAGGTGGACGTGCCCGACAATGCCGAGCCTATCGTCATCATCGACAAGGACAAGGAGCAGCGCATCGACATGGCCGAGGTGATGTTCAAGCATGAGGCCATCCCCGACTCGGTGAAGGGCTCGCTGGAATATCTCGTGGCCAACTACATGAAGAACGTGGCCGTCGGCATGCTGAACAGCCGACTCGGCGAACTGGCCGAGAAGCCCGACTGCCCCTTCCTGCAGGCGTCGGCCAGCGACGGCACCTACGTGCTGTCGAAGCCCAAGGACGCCTTCGATCTGGGCATCGTGCCTAAGGAGGGCAAGATGAACGAGGCCGTGAAGACCGTCGTTGCCGAAGCCCGCCGCGCCGCAGAGTTCGGTTTCACCGCTACGGAGTACGGCCGCTCGAAGGCCAACACGCTGAGCGCGCTCGACAAGCAGTATTCGAACAAGGACAAACGCTACAACTCGCAGTTTGTCAACCAGTATGTGCAGCACTTCCTTAACAACGAGCCGATTCCATCTATCGACGACTACTATCAGCTGATGAAGCAGCTGGTGCCTGCCATTCCCATCGATGCCATCAACGCCGTGATGGCCCAGCTCATGCCGAAGAGCGACTCGAACCTCGTGGTGCTGAACTTCAACCAGGAGAAGGACGGGGCCACTTACCCCACTGAGGCTGGACTGCTTGGCGCCATCCGCGACGCCCGCGCCCAGCAACTGACGGCCTGGGTCGACAACGTGAAGGACGAGCCTCTGATGACCACCCTGCCCAAGCCGGGCAAGATTACCAAGGAGGTGAAGAACGATAAGTTCGGCTACACGGAGCTGACGCTGCAGAACGGCGTAAAGGTCATTCTGAAGCAGACCGACCTGAAGAAGGACCAGGTGCTGCTGACGGGTGAGGGCTGGGGCGGCTCGGCACTCTACGATGTCAAGGAGCGCGCCAACATCGCCCTGTTCAACGATGCTGTCGAGGCCAGCGGACTGGGTGCCTTCTCACACACCGAGCTGACCAAGGCCCTGGCCGGAAAGATTGCCGGTGCCACGCTCTCGATGAGTACCCAGCGCACCAACGTCAACGGCTCGTCGACTCCCACCGATGTTGAGACGATGATGCAGCTCGTCTACCTCTACATGACCAGCAACATCAAGAAAGACGAACAGTCGTACGACCAGATGATGAAGACTACCGAACTGCAGCTCAAGAACCGTCTGCTGCAGCCCGAGGCCGTGTTCAGCGACTCGCTGAGCCTGACGCTGACCAAGCACAACCCCCGCTTCAAGAACCTTGACGTTGAAGACCTGAAGGACGTCAGCTACGACCGCATCCTCCAGATGGCCAAGGAGCGCACGGCAAACGCCGCTGCCTTCACCTTCACCATCATCGGTAACTACGACGAAACCAAGATCCGCCCACTCGTTGAGCAATACCTCGGTTCGCTGCCCTCACAGAAGAACATTGTGAAGGGCAAGGACGTTTCGACTGACTACACAGGCAAGGTGGTGAACAACTTCAAGCACAAGGCTGAGACGCCGAAAGCCATGGCCGTCATGCACTGGTATTCCGAGAAGATACCTTACACACTTGAGAACATCGTACGCTCGCAGGCTGCAGGACAGGTGCTGCAGATGGTTTATCTGAAGGAAATCCGCGAGGAGGCCAGCGCCGCCTACACCGTACAGGCTCAGGCTGATGTCAGCCGCGACGACTTTGGCGACGAGGCCAGCATCTTCGCCGTCTGCCCGATGAAGCCCGAGAAGGCCGACGTTGCCCTGAGCATCATGCGCCGCGCCGTCATGGACATGGCTGCTGGCAAATGTGATGCCGATATGGTGACGAAGGTGAAGGAGTATATGCTGAAGAATCTCGGCGACGCGCAGAAGAACAACGGCTACTGGGCCGGCCGTATCGATGCATGGCGCAAGTGGAACCTCGACCTGCATACTGACTGCGAGAAGACCATCCAGGCCCTCACGCCCCAGAGCATCTGTGCCTTCGTGACCGAGGTGCTGAAGTCGGGCAACGAGGCTGAGGTCGTCATGTTGCCGGCAGAATAAATAAGGTAAAAAAGTAAAAAAACGAAAAAAGGGAATGTCATATTTATTTTCATCGGAATCTGTTTCGGAGGGCCATCCCGACAAGGTGGCCGACCAGATAAGTGACGCCATTCTCGACCAGTTCCTGGCATACGACTCGAAGGCCCGCGTGGCCTGCGAGTCGTTTGTCACGACCGGTCAGGTGGTTCTCATGGGCGAAGTCAGCAGCGATGTATACATCGATCTGCAGACCATAGCACGCAAAACCATCAATAAGATTGGCTATACAAAGGCTGAATACCAATTCGACGGCAACTCGTGCGGCATACTCAGCGCCATCCACGAGCAGAGCCAGGACATCAACCGAGGCGTTGACCGCGAGGAAGAAGAAGAGCAGGGCGCCGGCGACCAAGGCATGATGTTCGGCTACGCCACCAACGAGACGGAAAACTACATGCCCGTCACGCTCGACTTGGCCCACCTCATCATGCGCACCCTTGCCGACATCCGCAAGGAGGGCAAGGTAATGGCCTACCTGCGCCCCGACGCCAAGAGCCAGGTAACGGTGCAGTACTCGGACGAAGGCATCCCCGAGCGCATCGACACCATCGTGGTCTCGACACAGCACGACGAGTTCGACGAGGACAAAGCGATGCTGGACCGCATCAAGGACGATGTCATCAACATCCTCATCCCGAGGGTGAAGCAGCAGATACACTCGCAGAAAGTGCTCGACCTCTTCGACTCTGACATCTACAACGTCAACCCTACGGAAGAGAATCTCAACGCCCCAGGCATCAAGCTCTTCGTCAATCCGACGGGCAAGTTCGTCATCGGCGGTCCCCACGGTGACACCGGCCTGACGGGCCGCAAGATTATTGTCGATACCTATGGCGGCAAGGGCGCCCACGGCGGCGGTGCCTTCTCGGGCAAGGACTCCTCGAAGGTCGACCGTTCTGCAGCCTACGCAGCCCGCCACATCGCCAAGAACTTGGTGGCTGCCGGCGTCAGCGACGAGATTCTGGTGCAGATCAGCTACGCTATCGGCGTAGCCAAGCCCATGAACATCTACGTCAACACCTACGGACGCTCGCGGGTGCAGATGACCGACGGCGAGATTGCCAAGAAGATTGAGCAGCTGTTCGACCTGCGCCCCAAAGCCATTGAACGCTCGCTGAAGCTGCGCCAGCCGATGTATCTGGAAACCGCTGCCTACGGCCACATGGGCCGCAAGAACGAAACCATCAGGAAGAAGTTCACCAGCAACTATCACGAAACCTGTGAGATTGATGTGGAACTCTTTACCTGGGAGAAGCTCGACCGCGTCGATGACATCAAACGGGAGTTTGGCCTGTAAATGTTTCTACAGCAAGATTCCATAGTAAGCGAACACACGGTGTCGGCGGGCGTTGCCGATACCGTCGTACACAAAACGGCACGTCCGCAGACACCCTACCAGGTGTTGCGGATGCTGCCTAAAGACGCTACGCCCGCCCAGCAGGACTCCGCTATTCAGGCATGGTTCAAGCCTGGCAAGATACACTACAGCGACCGCCCCGATACCCTCCACCTGCCCGGTCACGACGCAGGACGCTCGCTGAAGGACGTCAGTCTGCCCCAATACTACCGCGAGTCATTCTTCGCCAACGACTCACTGCTCCACCCGGAGCTGACCGGCGGACGCCCGGGCATCGCCGGCGACCCTGTGCCCTACACCGTTCGCGGCGACGATGCCATTGCGTGCATGCTCCTCTTCTGCTTTGTGCTGGCCATCACAGCCTTTGCCTATTCGCGCCAGGCCATACTCCACCAGCTGAAGGACTTCTTCTACATACCCCGGACTGACAAAACATCGTCGAGCGCGTCGAGCGAGAAGTTCCCGTTTCATATCTTCCTCAGCATACAGACCTGTCTGCTGCTGGCCATCACTTACTATTTCTATATCACCCACTATGTTGCTGACACCTTTTTGCTTGATGCACCCTATGAACTCATTGGAATATTCTTCGGTGTGTTCATTGCCTACTTCATCTTCAAGATTATCATCTACAAAGTGGTGAACCTCATCTTCTTCAGAAGTAAAAAAAGTAAACAATGGACGTGGACGCTGACGTTCATAACCGCCCTCGAAGGCATCGCTCTTTTCCCCGCTGTCATTTTGCAAGTGTACTTCAACCTTCCGATGCAAAATGTCGTATATTATTTTATTTTCGTCCTTATTTTAACCAAAATATTGACAATTTACAAGTGCCGAGTTATCTTTTTCCGGCAAATTAGTGATTTTCTGCAAATTATTTTGTACCTTTGTGCCCTCGAAATCATACCTCTATTGTCGCTCGCCGGCATTTTGGTGCTGATTACCGACCAATTAAAAGTAAATTTTTAGGACACAAAGCGAAATGATTAAGAAGATTCTGGTTTCACAGCCAAAACCCGCAAGTGAGAAGTCGCCTTATTACGACATCGCCAGCAAGTTCGACGTAGAATTGATTTTCCGCCCGTTTATTAAGGTGGAAGGCATGTCGGCCAAGGAATTTCGTACGCAGAAAGTCAGCATTCTCGACTATACTGCCATTGTTTTCACATCGCGTCACGCTATTGATCATTTCTTTACCCTGGCCAAGGAACTGCGCGTCAATATTCCTGAGGACATGAAATACTTCTGTGTCACGGAGACCATCGCCCTGTATATTCAGAAATATGTGCAGTACAGAAAGCGCAAGGTCTTCTTCGGTACTACCGGCCGCGTAGACGACCTGCTGCCAACCATGATTAAGCACAAGACCGAGAAGTACCTCGTTCCCATGAGCGATGTCCACAACGACTCGCTTACCCAGCTTCTTGACTCGAAGAAGCTGAACCATAAGGAGGTTGTCATGTATAAGACCGTCAGCAACGACTTCACCCCCGAGGAGGTTAAGAACTTCGATTACGACATGCTGATTTTCTTCAGCCCTTCAGGCATCGAGGCCTTGACCAAGAACTTCCCCGACTTCAAGCAGGGCGATATTGCCATTGCCACCTTTGGTCCCTCTACGGCCAAGGCCGCCAAGGAAGCCGGACTCCGACTGGATATTGAAGCTCCTAACGAGAAGTATCCCTCTATGACCGGTGCGCTGCAGCACTATCTTATTATGCTTGACGACTGAACGCCAGAACGTCACCAACATTGAACGCCCAGTTTAAGAAACGCGAGCACATTGTCAGCACCCGACTGATAGAGACGCTCTTCGGCAGCGGCAGTACGGCCATGTCTGCATTTCCGCTGAGAGCCGTTTTCAGGAAGGTGCCGCGCAGTCAGACCAACGTTCCCGTACAGATACTTATCAGTGTTTCCAAGAAGCGCTTCAAGCACGCTGTCGACCGCAACCGCATCAAGCGGCAGGTGCGCGAAGCCTACCGCCACACAAAGCAGCCCCTTTTCGACGCCATTGCTGACGACGAGACGCTGCTGATAGCTTTTATTTGGATTTCCGACCGACAGGCAACCTCAGAGACGGTTGCCCGACAAGTAGAGAGACTGGTCGGCCGTATTGCAGAGACAGTATGAAACAGATAGCACGCCTCCTGTCGTGGTTGCTGGTGCTGCCCATCCGTTTCTACCAGACTTGCATCAGTCCCTATACACCGCCCTCTTGCCGCTTCACGCCGACGTGCTCAGAATATGCCCGTCAGGCAATTCTGAAGCACGGTCCCGTGAAGGGTCTTTACCTCGCCATACGCCGCATCCTGCGCTGCCATCCTTGGGGAGGCTCAGGCTACGACCCTGTACCCTGAGGCATCATGCGAGGTGGCGTGTCGCTGTTTAGCGCATAGCGAAGAAATTGCCGTCGCCCATGGCCATACGCACTTGGTAGAGGCCATTCTCATTGGGAGTAACGGTCAGCTGCTCGCCCTCAGGCAATACAGTTGTGATGGTTCCATCCTGATTGAAGCGGAACAGCTCGCGGGTCTGACCGTTCTGTGTCAACGACCAGGAATCCTTCTTCTTGTCGTAGTTGAAATAGCTCATCTCACCCGTAGGAGCCTTAATCTCATAGCCGTTCTCCAAGGTGGTCACAGCATAGTAACGGCCGTCGCTGCCCATCACCTGCTGAGTCTTGCCGATGTTGGCATGCATGGGATTAGAACCGCTCCAGAATTCAATGGTGTTGAGCACGAGCGAGTCAACGAACAGACAAACGCTGCCGACAATCGGGCCAATGATGAAGCCCACGATAGCATTTAAGAACTTACTGCTTGTCATGTTGGTTTGCCACTTGGCATAGCTGTTGAAGAGGGCGAACTTACCGACAAAGCACGAACTGCACAACATTGCGCCTGCCATCATGAAGGCAGCAACCTTTACATTTACTTTTTTCATATTACTACAATTTAATTGTTAAACCGTTGGCAAAGATACAAAAAAAATGGTAATAACGCTCGTCTATGAATATTTTTTAACTGAAAAGATGGGAAATCAGTACTTTTATGCCAATAAACAGCAGAACCATACCGCCCAACAAACCCGGCTTAAGCCGTTGGGCGATGGCACGGCCGAAGCGAACACCCAGCCAATAACCCACCAGACTGAGCAGCATCGAGACAGAGCCTATCAGCAGCAGGGGCACCGTCAGCTCCCCGATGCGGTCGTAGCCCAGACAGGCCATCGAGATACCGACAGCCAAGGCGTCGATGCTCGTAGCCACCGCCAGGAGCAACTGAGTGCGCAGCGACAGGGGGTTGAATGTCTGGTGCTCCTCGTCGCCATTGAACGTCTCCCATATCATCTTGCCGCCAATGAACGCCAGCAGGCCGAAGGCTATCCAATGGTCTACGGCCTCCAAATAGTGACTGAAATGAGCCGTACCAAGCCACCCAATAAGTGGCATAAGGGCCTGAAACAGCCCAAAGAGCATAGCCATCCGCAGGATGGCGCCACTGGCTGGGCGGCGCAGGATGACACCACTCATCGTACTTACCGTGAAACAGTCCATGGCCAATGCTACGGACAGGAGCAGAAGATCAGGCAGACTTATCATACCTTATTATAATTAAATAGGTGGAAACAATGATGACGTAGACGAGCACCGTCTGCAAAACCGAGGGGCGCAGACCTTCGATGCTGGCATAGGGCAGGCGTTCGGCGATGAACGAGAGGACGGCGTTGAGCCACCCCACCACCCTGAACAGCACCGTACCCACAACGGGCAGCAACAGCGCCACCGGGGCGAGACAGAGGATGAGCGTGGCCGACGGGATGACAATCAAGTTGGTCAGCAGAAAATAGGTGGAGAAGCGGCCGAAGTAATAGGCAACGAGCGGTGCCACGCCCACCTGCGCCGCCAAGGAAACCGTCGTCAGTCCCCAGAGCCAGCGCACCACGGGCCGGTCGAGCAGCCACTCGCGCTGCACCACGCGCTCGAAAAGCGGCTGCAGCACCAGAATGGCCAGCATGGCGAGGAACGACATCTGGAAACCAACGTCGAAGAAGCTGTCGGGACTGACCATGAGAATACAAATGGCTGCCAGCGCCAGCGCATTGACCGACATCCGCTGGCGGCCAATCGCCGACAGCAGTGCGTAAGTGCTGATCATCAGGGCGGCGCGCACCACGCTGGCCGGCAGTCCGACCAACAGGGCGAACGCCCAGATAGCCGCGACGGCAAGCACCTGCGACAGCAGGCGGAACCGGCGGTTCACAACCAGCAGCGACAGCACCATATAGATAATGCCCAAATGCAGACCGCTGAGCGCCAGCACGTGGGAGGCACCGCTGACGGCATAGACATCGCGCAGCTCGCTGCTCATGGCCGACTTGTCGCCCAGCGTCATCGCTGCCACGACGGCATACTCCTCGTCGCCCGCCCCCATCTGCCGGTAGCGTTCCAGCAGTGTGTGGCGGTAGTTCAGGAACGCCAGCCTCAGCCGTTGCAGCCACGTCAGCCCCTCATCGGAGTGAGGCAGCAACTGCCAGTCGGCAGTCCTGACATAGGTGCGCCCCGCGAAGCCGTGGACCTCCTGATAGCGGCGGTAGTCGAACGAGCCGCGCCGCCAGTCGCCGTTCCGCTCTATGCGCGATGTCAGCAGCAGGCGGTCACCAATCCTCAGACGCCGGCTGCGGTCGTCCTTGGCCACGTAGCACTTCAGCTTCTTCCCGCCTTGGGCGGTGACGATATCCGCCGCCATTGTCTTCGGCTTCTCCGTCACCTCCGAAACGACGACGGCCTCATAACGGACAAAGCCGTCGGGCCAAGCCACCCGGTCGTGCGACTGGCGCACCGACGACGAGCGCACGCCGCCGAGCGACGCCATAGCCAACAGCAGAGCTGCTGACTGCAGCATCGGCTTGCGCCGGCAGATGCCGACAATCACCAAAGCCGCGCCCAACAGCAGCCACCACAGGCCGACAGTGCCCATGCAGTCGCCCAAGACGACGCCCACAACGAACAGCACCCCTGGCATGGCCAAGGGAGCCGACTGGAAAAAGCGGTTCTTGCGCCACATAGCGTTAGAGCTGCTTGCGGAAACAGCGGTGGCGGCGGTGGATTTCGCTATCTAAGTATTGCCATTGTGCACGCACGGCCTCGTTGCTCTCCATCTGCGGCATGGCGTCGGCCCAGACGAAGCCGTAGCGCTGGAACTGGTGGATAAGGTCGTCGAAAATCAGCGCATTGGCACCCTTCGACCGATACTCTGGCAGCACGCCTATCAGCAGCAGGTCGACGGTGTCGGTCTTGTGCCTCTTCAGCGTATTCAGTATATGCCACCAGCCGAAGGGCAGCAGCCGCCCGTCGCGCGTATGCTGCAGCGCACGGCTGAACGACGGGAAGGTGATGCCGAAGCCTATCATGCGGTCGCCGTCCATGATGGCCGTCACCAGGTTCAGGTCGGCAATCTTGATGTAGTCGTTCACCAGCTTGTCTATCTGCTGCGACGACAACTGGCTAAACCCGTACAAGTCCTTGTAGGTGGCATTCAGCAGGTGGAACACCTCGCGCCCGTAGCCCTCCTTCACCAACTCGTGGCGGGTGAACTTATGCACCCTCAGCCCGTAGCGCTGCTTCACCATCTCGGCTACGCGGTGGAATTTATGGTTTTCGTCCTGCGGTATCCTGACCTTATACTCCACGTAGTCGTTGTCTTTCTTAAAGCCGCCGTAGTGCTCAATATGGATGGCGTAGTAGGGATAGTTATAGTTGACATACATGGTCGACAGTTCCCCGAAGCCCTCAACGAGCATACCCTCGCGGTCGGTATCGATAAAGCCCAGCGGACCGGCCATCTCGGTCATGCCCCGCTCGCGTCCCCACTGCTCGACGGCTTGCAGCAGCGCCGTGCTCACCTCCGTGTCGTCGATGAAGTCGAACCAGCCGAAGCGCACCTGGTTGACCTTCCACTTCTCGTTGGCGCGGTGGTTGATGATGGCAGCCACCCGGCCTGCCACGCGACCGCCCTTGTCGGCCAAGAAGTAGTCGGCCTCACAGCACTCAAACGACGGGTTCTTGTCGCGGCGAAGTGTGGCCATCTCGTCGAAGAACAGATAGGGAACGGCCTGTTCGCAATTGCGGTATAGGTCGTAGTAGAACTGTATGAACTGCTTCAGTTCCCGTTTAGTAGTAACCTTGCGTATTTCAACCATAGTATCTTTCTTTCGGGTGCAAAGGTACGAAAAAAAGTGAGAAGTGAAAAGTGAAAAGTGAAATATTTTAGCCTTTCAGCCTTGTTTCAGCGCCTCGATGTACTCGTAGAGCTTGCGGTAGAAGGGGTGGCGCGTCATCGTCAGCACGTCGCCGAGGATGATGAGCTTCATGCGGGCACGGGTAATGGCCACGTTCATGCGGCGCAGATCGCGCAGGAATCCAATCTGCCCCTCGTCGTTCGAGCGTACCAGCGAGATGACGACAATATCGCGCTCCTGACCCTGAAAACCGTCGACGGTGTTGACGGTGATGAGATGGCGGAAGGGCTTGAACCACTCCTTCTTCTTCAGCTGCGACCTGAGGTACTGCACCTGGGCGCGGTAGGGCGAGATGATGCCCACGTCGAGCCGCTCGTTCAGGATGTGCGTCTTGCCAATGCGGTCGAAGTATTCTTGTAGTGTCAGCAGCGTCAGCTCGGCCTCAACCTTGTTGATGCGCCCGAACGACTCGCCGACAAACTGCTCGTAGCCCTTCTCCCCGTCCTCGGAGGGATCGGGCGAGGCCTCCACCCACTCTATCGGTACGTCAAGGTCGAGTATAGAGCGGTACTTCACCCCGGGGGCCGATTCCACCTGATTGCCGTAGAACCAGTCGCTCGAGAAGCGCATGATTTCCTCGTTCATACGGTACTGCATGCGCAGCAGCGTCACCACCTCGGGCTTCTGCTCGACGATGCGCTCCATCAGCGTCTTGCCCAGACCGGCCTTCAGGGCGGCGATGCTCTTCACCGTCGGCGGCAGCTGGCAGTGGTCGCCGGCCAGGATGACGCGCGTACAGCGGCGGATGGGAATCCACGAAGCTGCCTCCAAGGCCTGCGCCGCCTCGTCGATGAAGACGGTGCCGAACTTCTGACCATCCAACAGGCGGTTGGCGGAGCCCACAAGCGTCGAGGCAATGACGCGTGCCTCGCCGAAGAGCTGGGCGTTGATGCGTATCTCCAACTCCGTGGCACGGCCCTTCAGGCGCTCCAGCTTCTGGTGGTACTTCTCGTCTCCACGCTTACGATGGGCGCGCAGGTCGCGGATGGCCTTCCTGATGGCCCACAGCAGCTCGTAGTCGGGATGGCTCTCGAAGCGGCGCTCATAGGTGAAGCTGAGCATCTTGTCGTCGACACGCGTCGGATTACCTATTCTTAATACGGGCACGCCGCGGTCGACGAGCTTTTCCGAAATCCAGTCGACGGCCATGTTCGACTGCGCGCACACCAGCACCTGGTTCTCGCGGCGCAGCGTCTCGTAGATGGCCTCAACGAGCGTCGTCGTCTTGCCCGTGCCCGGAGGCCCGTGGACGATGGCCACATCTTTGGCGCGCAGCACCTTGTTCACCGCTTCCTCCTGCGTCTGGTTCAAATAAGGGAAGTGCATGGGCGCAAACGAAAACGTCTCAGCCTTCTGCCGCGAGTAGAAGAGGTCGCGCAGGTAGCCTAAGCGTCCCTTTGAGCGGATGACGCGGTCGAGGGCGTCGAACATCGTGCGGTACGACGTCTCGTCGAACGACAACTGCACGCCGACATTCGGCGACGCCTGCAGGTCGGTGAGGGGTGCCGTGTCGGGCACGCTGACCACCATCCGGTCGCCGTCGACATAGCTCACGGTGCCGGTAAAGTTATAATACTTATGCTTCTGCTCCTCTCTTGAGAAGAACACCACCGGCCGGCCGTACTCGAAATTGTGCTCAACGTCCTGATCGGCCATGCGCAACACCTCGACGCACAGCTGGTTCAGCGAGTTGAAGTAGCTGCGGCCGATGCTGACCGGCCACCACGCGTCGCCGCGCTTCACCAGCCGCGCCAGTCCGCGTTCCTCGGTCTGGCGGCGGTAAGCCTCTTTCTCCGTCTGATACTCCATCTGGAGCAGCAGCCGCTGCTGTGTCAGTTGCTGAATAGCGTTCATCGGTGCAAAGGTACGAAATAATTGAGAATTGACCATTGAGAATTGAGAATTTTTCGTACCATAACAGCAGTTTGGCCATCAGCGATGTACTGATGGCCGAACTGTTGATTGTCGTTGGATAAGGTTTAGCGGGTCAGCTCAGTCGGAACGTGACGGGGATGGTGTACTTCACGCGGACGGGCTGTCCCTTCTGCATGCCTGGCTTCCACTTCGGCATGGCCTTGATGACGCGCACGGCCTCGGCGTCAATCTCGTCGCTCACTTTTTTCAGCACCTTGACATTGGTGATGGAGCCGTCGGCCTCGACGATGAACTGTGCAACGACGCGGCCTTGTGTGCCGGCCTTCGAGGCTGCCTCAGGGTATTTGACGTTCTCGCTTAGGAACTTCATCAGCTCAATCTCTCCGCCGGGGAACTGCGGCATCTGCTCCACCACGTTGAAAGCATCATTGTCGGTGTCAATTTCCTCCGCTGGCTCCTTGGCTTTCACGTTGACCGAGACGATTTCCTTCTTGCCGTTCTTCACGTACTCCTTGGTGTTGATGAACAGGATGCCGTTCGAGGTGTCGGCATTGAAGTGTTTGGCATACTCCTTCAGCACGTCTTCGTTCTTGATAACACTCACGTTGTCAATCTCCTTTGGGTTAATGGCATTCAGCTGTTCGGGTTTGGTCACCTTGCCATCGATGACAAGCAGCGGCTCACGATCGCCCAAGACCTCACTCATTTTGATAATCTCCTGTTGAGGCTCTGCAGCGACTTTGCCGTCGATGATAAGCTTAGGTTCGCTCACAGCCTGAGGCGTTTCTTCGGCCTTTGCCTCCTTCACCTCGATGGTCTTGTCGTTCAGCTTCACCTGAGCGACTTTCTTGCCTTTCTTCACCACTTTCTTCTGCGGCTGCTCCTGCGTTTTCTCGTAGACGTAGTCGTTGACAGTCTCGGCGTTCAGGGCCAGTGCGGCACCCACGATGGGCAGCATGGCGAGCAGCTTAAGCCAGCTCGCGCGGTTTGTTTTCTTATTGGTAAGCATCATGTTTATGCGGTTTTTGAGGGTACTGTGAGTAATGCCGTTGGCCACGGAGTACCCGCACGCGGCGACGGCTTTTTGGATAAGCAGATACTGATACTGACGCATATTGATGCCTTGAGAGAGTACCGCCGCGTCGGCCTCGTACTCATGGATGGCGCGCAAGTCCTGGCGCAGCATCCACATAGCCGGGTTGAACCATTGCAGGGCGGTGAGCACGTCAACGAGGATGACATCCAGCGAGTGGTGCAAGCTGATGTGACCCCGTTCATGGGCGAGCACGGAGGCGTCCTGGGCCTCATAGTCGCTTGGTGAGAGTACGATATAGTGCATCCAGCTGAAGGGCGACACCTCGCGGTCGGCAACACAGACGACGGTGCCGTCCGGCTGCTGGTGGCGCTCGCTGTGGCTGATGAGCCGCCAGACCTGGAAGATGTTGTAGAGCGTGAAGCCCAGCGAGGCAGCCATTCCCGCGAAGAACACCACAACGGCAATCGTCTGCCAGAGGGGCGTCTGCGGCTCGGCCAATTCAACTGTGCCCAGGCCGTCGAGCGTGACCAGCCCGCTGCCACCGCTCACCACCACCGTCTTGTGCAGCGTGATGACGCATAGCGGCAGGATGAATGATGCAATGGCCGTTCCCAGCAGCACTGCGCGGTTCACGCGGTGATACGTCTCGCGGCTCAGCAGCAGGCGGTAGAACATGTAGAACACCGCCACAAGCACCGCTACCTTCAGGTCGTATATCAGAAACTCTACCATCTTTCTATTTACTATTGTTCTCTATCTGTTCTATCAACTCTTTCAACTCTTCCACGGAAATCTTCTCCTCCTTTACGAAGCTCGAGACGGCACTCAGGTAAGAGTCATCGAAGTAGTTCTTGATGATGCCTCCGAGACTCGAGCGCCCGTAGTCGCGCTCGCTGATGGTGGGGAAGTATTGGTACGACGTGCCAAACTGCTTATGGTCGAGGAATCCCTTCTTCTCCAGGATACGAACCGTCGTCGACAACGTGTTGAAGTGGGGCCGCGGCTCGCCGTAGTACTCCAAGAGTTCCTTGACGAACATCGGGCCGTGCTGCCAGTACAGCTCCATGATCTCCCGTTCTTTGGTGGTTAGTCGTTTTAGCATTTTCGATTTACGATTTTCGATTTACAATTTTCCTTGCGTCTGTATCTGTATCCGACTGCAAAGTAACTAAAACTTTTAGTTCGAAGCAACTAAAGCCTTTAGTTTTTAATGTTTATTAAGTACTTTTCCGCCGATTTCTTAGTTGTTCACACAAAAAGTCGCAGAATGAGCGTTAAAGACCCAACGCAGTCTTACGCGTGTATAGTAGTCAATCACAGGACTTATCCTACACTTCCGACACTTCCTGCACCTGTTGAATTATCTTAGGTGTAGGAAGTGTAGGGAGTGTAGGATATAAAGTGCGAAAGACAATATAATAGCAAAAACAGGGGAAATGCACAGAAAAAGGTGCGCCAGACCAGCTTCTGGAAAGGGGAACCGTCACCTGAACCTACACCTAAGCAAGAGGCGGCGGTTTACGAACAAGAGGCGGCGGTTTACGAGCAAGAGGCGGCGGTTTACGGACAAGAGGCGGCGGTTTACGAGCAAAAGGCACCGCGTTTTGGACAAAACGCGAATGAAATTCTTTCGTTCTACTTTTTTTTCGTACCTTTGCACCCACGATGAAGAAGATTCTGCTGATAAACGACGTCGTGGGCTATAGCCACGTGGGCATGGTGGCGATGATGCCCATCTTGACCTACCTCGGCCACCCGACGTACAACCTGCCGACGTCGCTCGTGTCGAACACGCTCGACTACGGCCGTTTCAACGTGCTCGACACGACGGAATACATGCGCGGCGTGCTGCCCGTCTGGCGCGACCTCGGCTTCACGTTCGACGCCGTCTGCACCGGACTGATGTTCAGCGAGGAGCAGGCCGTGCTGGTGTCGACATACTGCACCGAACTGTCGCGGCAGGGCACCACCATCTTCGTCGACCCCATCATGGGCGACGGCGGGCGGCTCTACAACGGCATCACGCAGCGCTCCGTCGAACTGATGCGCCAGATGGTCGCGGTGGCCGACCTGACCTTCCCCAACTATACCGAGGCCTGCTACCTCACGTCGATGCCCTACCTGCCGGAAGGCATGACGTGGCAGGAGGCGCGCGAGATGCTCAGCCGCCTGCGCGACATTGGCTGCCGCTCGGCCCTGGTCACGAGTGCCAAGGTGGAGGGCCAGAGCTGCGTCATCGGCTACAACCACTATGACGGCGAGTTCTTCAGGCTGGACTACGACGAGATTCCCGTCCTCATCCACGGCACGGGCGACATCTTCTCGGCGGTGCTCATCGGCCACCTGATGAAGGGCGAACCGCTCAAGCAGTGTACGCGCACCGCCATGGACGTGGTCAGCCGCCTCATCGACCGCAACCGCGACCTCGACGACAAGAAACGGGGCATTCCCATCGAGAAGTGCCTCGACCTGCTATAAAAACCAAAGAACAAAAAACAATGAAGACAAGACACCTCATCACCGCCTGTCTGCTGTGCTGCGGCGTTGCCGCAGCCCTCACCGCCTGCAACAAACAGACAACGAACGCCCCAGCCGCCGATCCTAAGACTACCACGACTACCGAGGCCGCCGATGCCGGACAATACGAAGACATCGAGCTGCCCTCCCCCGTCGGCTCCCCGCTCCGCGTGAGCGACTACGTCGCAAAAAACAAGTACACGCTCGTCGACTTCTGGGCCTCGTGGTGCGGCCCCTGCCGTGCTGAGATGCCCACCGTTGTCCAGGCCTACACCGACTATCACGCCAAGGGCCTGGAAATTGTCGGCGTCTCATTGGACAACGACCACGACGCTTGGGTGAGTGCCATCGAAGAACTCCAGATGTCATGGCCGCAGATGAGCGACCTCAAGGGCTGGAACTGCGCCGGAGCCAGACTTTACGACATCCGCTCCATCCCCGCCAACTTGCTCATCGACCAAAAAGGAAAGATCGTTGCCACGAACCTGCGCGGCAACGACCTGTTAGACAAGCTGGCTGAGCTGCTGAACTAAGCTCCCTTTTACTCAACGCTCCCTCATAGAACGGGCGAAGGAGCCGCTGGCGATGCTGACGGCTTCTGGTTCGCCCGAGACTTGACGTGCCTCCTCGGAACGGTCGATGAAGTCGGTGGGTACAGCATCGGCTGCCTCACGGCTGTGATAATACTGCTGGTGTGAGAATCCGCCGTAGCTGCCCCTCCGGCTGCTGTAGTAGCCCCAGTCGCCATAGCTTCTGCTTTCGAAGTCGAACTGAATGCGCCGACTGCTGTAGTCGCGGATGTAGCCCCGGAAGCGGCTGCTGGTGAGCGAGTAGTCGATGATGTAGATGGGGCTCCACTTGTCGTCGTCGTAGATGAGCGTTATCTCACCGTCGACGATGAACCACTTGAAGGTGCAGTAGGCGTAGTCGTAACGGGGCGAACGGGTGTCGTAGTCCAGCTCCTCGCCGCGGCCGCTGGTGTAGTACTCACCCTTCGAGGTGAAGCGCATCACCGTGGCGTACTCGCTGCCGGAGAGTCCCCAGCGGTTGCTGTAGTAGGCACCGACATAGCCTTGCCAGTCGCAATCGCGCAGTTGCTGGGCGATGTAGTCGTCTTCTTCCTCGCAGCTGGTCAAAGTGGCCATCATGGCGGCCATCATTGATAATAGTAAAATGGTCTTTTTCATTTTCTCTTGTTTTATTTAATGGTTAATAAATTTCTTGCCCTTACTGATGTTGATTCCGCGCCGGGGCTGGGGCAGGCGGGTGCCGCTGAGACTGTAGGTGGCCGGGGCTTCCGCGCCGCTTTTTACGGCTTCGACGGAGACTATGGGCTGGATGCCTTCGGCCATTGCCGGGCGGCCCAGCACACCCTGTTCGGAGACGCTCTGCACACTGACGGAGACAGGAGCCAGACCGCCGCCAAATGTCATGGAACTGCCGGTCTGCAGGTAGTACCGTCCGTCGACGGTCAGCAGGAAGCAGGCGGCCTGTCCCGTCGGGTCGGTCCAGCTGAGGGTCGGCCCGTTGACGGTCAGCACCGGGGCGTCGAGGATGCGGCCCTGAAGGTCGGCCTGCCACTGGTCGGAGCCGCTGAGCACGTTCTGGATGGTGTATGTGGCGGCTTCGGCTTCGGTGAGCACGGCCTTGCTCGTGACGGTCTTGCCGTCGGCGGTAAACTGCGTCTTGCGCTGGCTGAGGTCTATAGGCTGGCCAGCGGCGTCGCGGGTGTTATACTCGGCCATCTGGACGGGCAGTCCGCCCATGTCGCGCCAGCCGGCGGGGGTGATGCTGACGCCGGAGGCCAGCTGTGTGTCGATGAACGTGGCCTTCGGTGTGTCGCCCCAGGGACGGCCCAAGTCGGTGGTGACAGCCCACGGCAAAGCTATATCCGTTCCTGACTGCTGAGTGATATAGGCGTCGCGGAACACGTAGCCCCACTGGGGGGTGATGTGGGTGGGGGCGACGATGACGTTCGTAGAGTTGGTCAACTGCAGGGTGTCGCGGTCGAAGAAGACGTCGCCGGCGTTGTAGATGAAGTCGGTGGTGCCACTGATGCGACACTCGCGGACGAGATGGCGCTGGCCGTTGCGGCCCGTGCGGTAGGTGTCCTGCCAGCCGTTGATGCGGCACTGGGTGACGCTGACGCGGTCGCCGAGGGTGTAGAGTGCCAGTGCCTGCTTGCCCTGTCCGTAGGTGTTGCTGATGGTCAGGTTGTCGAGGGTCACGTCGTTGGCGTTGACGTAGACGGTGGCTGTCTTGCCGATGTTGCCGTTGTCGTCCTTGTTCTTATTGTCGCTGATGATGACGCGGTCGCGGCTCTGGCCGGTCAGGTGGATGTAGGGCTTGTTAATCTCCACGTGCTCGTTGTAGGTGCCAGCTTCTATGAAAATATAATAAGGTGAGTCCTTGGTGGCTTTCTGTTCGGCAGCGGCAACGGCAGCGGCGATGGTCGGGAAGTAGGTCTGGCCCTGCGAAGTAACGCCCGGGGTGGCTGTTGGAGAGACGACGGCATGAAAGACGTTGCGGCGCTCCACCGTCTTCGCCCGCTTATAGGGCGCAAGGTCAATCTGGCCGTCGGCTACGCCGTTAAGGAATACTTCGAGGTTGGAGTAGCCGCTCGGCGTGAGACGGTAGCCATCGGTGGCATCGGCGGGGTTCAGACCGGCGGACAGCTCGTAGTCGTCGGGCATACCGTCCTGGTCGGTGTCCTGCATCAGCTGCTCGCCCTCGTCCATGCCGAGCCAAGGCCACAGACGTGTCTTGACGGTCTGGCCGGCAGCCTCGTCAAGGGCGTAGAACTCGTCGTAGCGCTGCAGGGTGATGTCGGCTGGCGAGTTGATGATGCCTGCGGCGGGCGTGGTGATGTTGCCGTTCTTCGGACTGGTAAAACTGCCGCCGTGGAACTGCGGATCCTGCTGTCCGGCAGCCTCAGCCAGCAGTCGGCGGTCCACCTCGTCGTAGCGGGGCAGCGAGGCGCCGGCCTTCTGGGTGACGGCGCTGAAGGCCTCGTCGGCGGTCTCATACTGCATGCCGTTCAGGGCGTAGGGCAGCTCGTGGAGCAGGGCCTTGTCGGCCAGCGTCTGCGAGGGCGACACCGACCAGAAGTTCATGGCGCGCGAGGCATTGTCGCTGACGAAGCCGTAGTAGTTATCGTCGTTTACTTTCTGCAGCTCGGCATTGCTCCAGATGCTGGTGGCCGGCGCCCACTTTGACGACGTCTCAAACTTATTGCCGCTGAGATACCACTCGCCCACCTGGTTGATGTTGTCGCCCGAAGCCGACACGAAGTAGCGGCGGCTGGCGGCTCCACTCTTGGTGGCGGGGCCAGGGCGGTAGTAGTTGTTCACCATATAGACGCGGTCGTAGTCGCCGGCAACGCCCGTGGAGCACTCACCGCCGTAGACGGAGTTATGGCTGCCCCAGTTGAAGATGACATTGTTGACGAACTCATTGTCGGCCTGCCGGTCGTGGGTATTGGGGCGCACACCGTTGAAGCGGGGCGTGCGGCTCATGCTGTTGCTGATGAGGCAGTGGTGCATGGTGCCGTGCTCGCCGCCCCACTGCATGCCGTAGGAGCGCTCGCCCTTGACGTTCTTCGAATAGTAGAGGCCCTCGGCCGATATGCACCACTGCATCGTGGTGGAGTCGCAGTCGTAGAGCGTCAGGTTCTCCTCCATCGACCACGACAGCGAGCAGTGGTCGAGCACCACGTGGTGAGTGTTCTCCACGTCGAGGGGCGACATGCTGTTTGCGGTCAGGTCGCCTGAGCGGAAGCGTATGTGGCGGATGATGATGTTGGGCTGCGAGATCTTCATCTGGTAGCCGGCAATACAGATGCCGCCGCCGGGAGCCGTCTGTCCGGCAATGGTGATGTTGGGATGGTTCAGCGCGAGCTTCGACGTCAGGTAGATGGTGCCGCAGGTACGGAAGAGGATGGTGCGCGGCGTGTCGTCGCCCGTGCGGAGTGCCCAGCGGAGGGTGCCCTCGACGAGGGCGTTGTCAGGGCAGTCGTCGTTGCGGGTGACGTAATAGACCTTGGCGCCTCGGTTGTCGGTCATGCGGCCGCCGGTGGTGAAGCGACCATAGCCCTCAGCACCGGGGAAGGCGGTGAGGTCGGCCTTGTAATTGTCAATCATGGCGAACTGGGCATAAACGGCCCTGTCGGTGTCGAGCTTGAAGGTATATTGCTGCGACGTCGAAAGCTGTCGGCCGTCAGCATCTTTCCAGCCTACAAAGTAGTGACCCTTCTGGGCCGTGGCCGTCAGGGTGACTGTGGTGCCGGCGTTGCAGGTAATCTTTTCTGAGTTGAAGATAGTGATGATGGGTACACCGTCGGCCGTGCCGCTGACGCTGCCCATCTGCGGGTTCGTCGTGCCGTAGACGAGCGTAGCCTCGGGCAGCTTGGTGAAGCGGGCCTCAGCCTGTGTGTCGGCGTTGATGGTGAAGGTATGGGGATTGTCCTTGGCCACGAGTGCGCCGCCCTGATACCAGCCCTCGAAGGCGTAACCGACGTTGGGCGTGGCGGTGCAGGTAACGTTGTCGCCGGTGATGACCGATGTCGTGGCGGGATGGACGGTGCCAGCTCCTTCAGGCGAGACGGTGGCGGTGAACGAACTGGTCTGAACGGAACCGCCGAGCGTGGCAGTGCCCGTCAGCGTGACGTTGCCCATGGCCAGGTTCTTGCCGTTCTGGTAGCCCTTCGCCATGCGCACCACCACCTGCCAGGCATCGCTGCTGGCCGTTGCGGTGGCAGGCACATCGAACGTCACGTCATCGTAGTGGGCATCGACGTCGGAGTGGCTGTTCACCTTGCCCAGCTCGTAAGTCTGTGTCACCTCGCCGTCGGCATTCAGCTTGCGCAGCACCACCTCAAAGGCAGCCGCCGTGTTCTTCACCCACGACGCCACGCTCAGGCTGACGCGCGTCGGCACATAGGTCAGCTCGCCGGTGGGCTTCAGCTGCAGCGTCATGCCGTAGTCGTCGGTGCCGTCGGCAGCACCCTGTACCTTGAAACGCAGCAGGGCGAGGCCCGTCACCTCCTTCGTAGCGTAGCTCGCCGGCGTGATGGTTGCCTGGAATGCTAACTTCGAGCCGAAGGCAACGCTCGTGCTGAGCATCTTCGACACGTCGGTACCCTCGCAGGCGATGGTTGCTGCGGTCGCTTTCTCATAGGCTGCGCCGCCCGGAGCAAGGTCCTTGATGGTCTTATCGAGTGCCCAGTGGGTGGTTACCACCGCCGTCTGGGCGTGCAGGGTCATGGCAGTCAGCAGCAGGGCCATCATGCCGAAAAGGGTTCTTCTTTGCATTGTTGTCAGTAGTTTATTGTTTGTTTGTCGGCAAAGGTACGCAATTATTCTAAGAAAACGCCCATATTTCACATTTATTATTTATCTTTGCAGTCCAAATGGCAACAATTCATCCATTACATACCGATAAGATGCCGCCCGAACGGTTCACTTACCCGTTCTGCTACGAGCCGCACCCGCTGTGTGTGTTAGCCGCTCAGGAGGTGCAACAAGAACTGCAGCGGATGACGCTCACGGAGGGGAAGATGTTCGGCGTGCTGGTGGTAGCCTCTCCCGCCGGGGGGAAGTTGGAGGAGGCTTCCCTGGGCTTTCTCGCCGCCTACTCGGGTCTGCTCGAAGGGCGCAACGACTGGCCCTACTTCGTGCCGCCCGTCTTCGACGCCCAGCAGCCCGACGGCCATTTCAAGCAGGAAGAGCAGCGCATCAAGGATGCCCCCGACCATAAACTGCTGTCGCAGGAGCTGCAGCAGTGGCTCTTTCGGCAGTACCGCTTCCTGAATGCCCATGGCGAGGTGAAAGACCTGGTAAACGTGTGGCAGGATTACCACAACTCGGCGCGCATCCGCCGCAAATACCCGCTACCGCCGGGCGGCACAGGCGACTGCTGCGCTCCGAAGCTGTTGCAGTATGCCTACCTGAACGGTCTGAAACCCGTCTGTATGGCCGAGTTCTGGTGGAGACCGTCACCCAAGACCGAAAGGCGACGGGTAGGCGATGATGAGTCGGGAATGATCCGGCAGCACGGACAGTTCTACCCAGCCTGTCGCGGTAAGTGCAAGCCCGTGCTGACGTGGATGCTGCAGGGCCTCAACGTTGACCCCAACCCCGAGGAGCAGTCGGGAAAGCCGCAGTTGGACATCGACATCGTCTATGAGGACGACTGGCTCATTGTGGTCAACAAACCGTCGGGGCTGCTCAGCGTTCCCGGCCGCGTAGGCCCCTACTCCGTAGCAACCATCCTGCACCAGCGCTATCCCGACTCGCTGCTTGCCCACCGCTTGGACATGGGCACCAGCGGACTGATGGTTGCCGCCAAGAACCGCAGCGTCTATGCCGACCTGCAGCGACAGTTCACCGACCACACCATCCGCAAGACTTATGTCGCCCTCTTAGATACCTCCCTTCACCCATCACCCATCACCCATCACCCAACAGGCCGCATAGAGCTGCCCCTGCTCAGCGACCCCATCAACCGTCCCCGACAGGTGGTAGACTACGAGCGCGGCAAGGAGGCCGTCACCGACTACGAAATGCTCGACGACCACCGCGTACGGCTCTGGCCCCGCACTGGCCGTACCCACCAGCTGCGCATGCACTGTGCCCACCCCGACGGCCTTGGCTGTCCCATTCGTGGCGACGAGCTATACGGCCACCCTTCCGACCGGCTCTACCTGCACGCCGAGCGTCTGGAACTAACGCATCCCGTCACTGGCGAACGAATGACCTTCGAGCTTCCAGCCCCGTTCTGACGTTTTTACTTTTTCATTTTGTACTTGTGCAACTTCAACATCTGCTCGGCATAGCGATAGCCGAGGGTGCGCATGCCTTCAGTACTAAAATGAAACTGATCGCCTGTGCTCTCGCAATCCTTCGCCGAGATGATATAGGAGTTGGGAAGGGTCTTGGGCAGGTTGGGCAGAATGTCGACATTAAACCGCCAGCACACGCCACCCTGCTCTTCGTGCTTTAGTTCGCCGGCCAGCAGGGGCACGTCTTTGGGGTTGAGGCCAAGGTCGGCACAGAGATCGTCATAAATCTTCTTCACACGCTCTGGCCACTTTGGGTCGTCAGAGTTCGATTCGCCCTGATGAATGAGAATACCCTTGATGACACCGTCCTTCATGGCGATACGCGCCATGTCAACAAGCCGCTGGTAGGGATTGCCGTCGTATTGCTTGACGATGGCCTTCATCCAGTCGCGCTCATTGTCGATATACTCCTTGTAGTCATCCTTGTCCCAGAGCTGAATCTTTGCGCCGGCGACAGACACGTTGATGACGCCAATACGATAGCGCTTGTCTATGCGCTCTATCATCTTACGGCCGAAGAAGTCGACAGGTCCCATGTTGTTTCCTTCGCGACAGATTGGTGGAATTGCCGTATACCAATGGCCCATCTCACGCTGCTTGCGCGGCATGTCAACCGCTGCGAGAAACTGGAACCGCGGGTCGTTGAAGTCCTTGTCCTGTTCTGCAGGACGTGCACCAGCTTCCATGTTCGACTGTCCGAGACAGAGGAAGATGTGGAATTTCTTATCGGGCTTGGCTGCCTCCGCCATCAGCGACAGACAGAGCAAAAGCACCAACACAAATGTCTTTCTTGCTTTCATATTTTATAGTTGATTCGCATAGTTTGCCTGCAAAGGTATTAAAAAAAAGGCAGAAAACAAGGAAGTAACGGAAATTTTAGACAAAAACTTGTGGTTTCCGAAAAAATGTTTATCTTTGCAACGGAATTTTCAAAATGTATTTGTTATGAATAGTGTTCAACCTACGGTGTTCAATCCCGCACAACTCTATCTCCTTAACGTCTTTTCCCATATCAAAAGCGATGAGGAACTGAACGACATCAAGCAGCTTGTAGCCAACTACTATGCAAAGCGGCTCGACGATATGACCGAGAAGATGTGGCAGTCGGGAGAACTTGACCAAAAACGTCTTGACGAAATCAACGAGATGGATCTTCATGCTTGGCTGCGCGAACAGAAGGCTCAAGAAACAGCCGAAAAGTAGTCTATGCGTATAGTTCTCGACACAAATAGCCTTGTGCAGTGCGTTGGTCGTCACAGTATTTACCGTGACGTTTGGTTGTCTGTGTTGAAGGGGCAAAACACATTGTGTGTCTCTAACGAAATACTCTTTGAATACGAGGAAATACTGAAACGGTTCTTCAGACCAGAATTTGCAGAGGCTGTCATCGGCGCCCTCATGGAGAGCGGGCATGTTGAACTTATTAATCCCACATTCCGTTTCAACCTTATCGCCGCTGACCCTGATGACAACAAGTTCGTTGACTGCGCCATACAAGCCAACGCACGCTACATTGTGACCAATGACAAACACTATGAAGTGCTTAGGTACATTGATTTCCCTAAAGTGGGTGTTATAAAGTTGATGGACTTTCTGCTGTTGATTCATGGGTAATTGCGCCAACCGCAAACGTCAAGAGTTGATTCCATATTAACTCCATATTGACATCGCCTTTTTTGACAAATCTGACTTACTATTCCTTCGAGACAAGCTGCCCCCGATGTCCTTAATGGTGCCATATTATAGTTTCACGAACTCCTCAACGGTATAAGTCTTTCTGTTTTTACAAGACATGTAGACTGCCTTGGGGTAGGTACACCAGCGTTTCAGTTCCATATTGACAAGCAAAGCCCTCTGCCCCTCAATCTGTTCCACGCACACGAATCCCTTTTCCTCCAGATATTGAATAAACCATACAAGTTCCTCCATATCCTTACACTTCACAGAGTAAGGAAGAATCCTCTTTCCTTTACCTTCGTAGTTTCTGTCCAGTTCCTTGTAATATACTTCTTCCCACATGTTTTTCCTTTATTAACGCAGGCCTCTCCTCAGAATGATTCAGCTAGAGCGGACTTCAGCGTTTCACTTTCCATAAATTCCCTTCAAATGTTTTTGATACGCATCGAGGATTTCCGACGAGATGGAGTCTGGGTGAATAAAGAATAAAGGTTCTAGATTCTCTTCTGGGGTGTTTTTTGGTGGAAAATCTGTGAGTTCAAATAACTCTATTCCTAAATCTTTCAAAAGCAATCTAAGATTCTCCCTTTCACCAGTATGCACCCAGTAGTTACGAATCCACATACCTAGCCCGAAGTGGAATTCGGACATGTTGTCCAAATCCACTATCTCCTGCTTCTCTTCCTTTGTCAGCCTTTTGTCAAGACGCTTAAAGGCCTCCTCTGCTGTCTTAGGACATCTTGACATAATCTTGTTCCTTATACTCTATGAAATCGAAAGTACAACCCAAAGCTGCGGCAATATTATAAATAAGATCAATAGACGCATCATAACGGCCAAGTTCAAGTCGTCTTAGGTTGCCCGGGGTAATGTCTGTGTAGTCTGACAATTCCTCGATACTCATATTGGCTCTTTCGCGTGCAGCTTTCATGCTTATTCCAAACATTACCCTATTTAAATTTTTATTCCGATGTTTTCTGTCTTCATCAACGCCAGTCCTTTTCTTAAAGAAAGCGATGGCATAGTCACCTACTATCAAGGCTTGCGTCCTTTCTCCAAATTCCTCATGCTTCGAAGGCAAGGGGAATCCTTCAGAATCCATCTCTACTGGCTTTATTTCTTCATTAAAGCGCTCTGATAAGAATTGCGCCAGACGGAGAGCGTCGTCAAAATATATTTCAGTAAACTTTGTCATATCTTTATTGATTATATTACCCTTTAATTTTATTCGTTTGAAAAACACCACCTTTTATTTCAAGGCCGTAGCTCTTGGCTGGAATTTCTCACGCAACTTTTCTGCAATCTCTTTTGATATTTGGAAATCAGACAATCCCATTCTCCGGCCCAATTCATATACTACAGAGATTTCTTTATCATCTAAGTATCTGTCCGCTATTACAATCTCCAAAATATAATTTAATGGCGTTACATCATCTTCTGGAGTTGCTAATTCTAGAATCTTATTGAAAGACTCCTCGAATATCTTGACAACGTCACCTTTTTCAACCTGCTTTAATATCTTATATGGGAAAAGAGTGAATTGTGCCAATTCCTTTATGATGTATTCTTCTTCGTTCTTATCACATTTCCCATCTACTTGAGAGAGGAGGATACCAGCTGATGCGACAAAGTCAGCAAGAGCATCATCAAGTTCACCAAATGTAAATGTTTGCATAGCATTTACAAGTTCTATCATTCCCTTTGTCAAAGCAGTTTGAGTCTTAGCATTAGCAAACAAATCCAATGCACGAACACGAATGGGGTCAACAGGATGAGAATCGCCAGTAAAACCTCCTTCTTTAAAAAGGCATTCCAAGTGTCGATCATTCTCTTCCATCAAGGCCTTCACGCTGACATTCATTTTCTCCAAATCTACGCCTGATGCCATTTTGAATATTGCCCTTACGCATGTATCCAAGTTCTCGCAGGCCTTATAGCCATATCGATCTGCGCTTAGCTCTGCGACCTGCTTATACAGATCATATCTTTTTATAAGATATTCTGGGCATTTATCCAACGCTTCATCATCTGGATATAGGAAACAGAATACTCCTGTGATGACAGCATCGCCATCTATCAAATGACCTATCTCATGACCAACAAGGTATTTTAGTTCATCTTCATTCAGCAAATTATATGCACCAGAGTTTATCTCTATCATATGTGGATGGTTCTCATCATAAGAGAAGGCAGCACAAGCATTAATCTCACTATCGCCAGTAATATAGAAGTCAATAGGATCTTCGAAATCTAACTTTTCCTTCACTTCTTCACAAAGAGCGTGAAATTGAGGAAGCAGTTTTTCGCTAACCTTAAAGCTCGTTCCTTCTTTTATGCCACGAAAATTCATCGCCCGGATATTTCCTTCACACTGATGTCGAATGTTTTCAATTGTGAAACCTTGTATCACATTCATTATTTGCTGACCAAGAGTCCGCTGTAAATCAATTTGGGGATTAAATACTCTCATACTATTATATTTATATAGTTATTATTCAACCTATTATTTTCTTCCGTGTATATTATACTTCATGATGGTATTTCGTAATTCTAGGAAACAATCTTTCGTGTTTGCAAAGACCTCTTTCCAAGTATAGGACTTCGGAGTATTGGAAAACCTAAACACACCATCCTTGCTTCGAGGATAGAGAAGAATTTTTTTGTCATCAGCCAAAATAATAAGACTCGCATATTGCCTGCTCGCATAGGATTCGGCTTGCCAGAATGCTGTTTCAATATCCTTCCCATCCATTTCACCAGGGCCTTTTGCCTCTATGAGGACATCTGCGCATTTTAGTTTCCTTCCAAATATGAATAGTGAAAAATCTGTTTTTCCGTCCTGGGTCTTTTCACCTTCAATCTTAGCTCTACCTAACTGGAGATGAACCTGTCGATCATAATCAACTTTGTATCTCAATTTCATCTTCTCTTCCACTAATACCCTAATAAAGCACTCTTCTACCCATTCCTCTGGTTTCATACCCTTAGCCCTTGCCTCACTTAGTGTCAGCTTCAAACTATATGGCTCGTGTAATTGGGGAAGGACATTCCTGTCAAAAGAAGGATCTCTTTCTTCTATCAAACTAAGTAATCCTTCGTATTTTTCCGTTGAAACCGCATCACCACTAATACCTAGAAAATGAGCACCGATTCGTGGTAGCTTGTTTGTACGTGGATCTGAAATAAGAACTTTGAAAGGAATCGGTTTAATTTTTGTTTCGTTACCTATAACTACCTGGCCATAATAATAGAACAACGGGTCTGATATGCCATCTGTCTGAGCAGTCCAAATGCCCGTGATGCATGATTTATGTTCTTTTATGGCCGTCTTCCCTGTTTCGTAAAATATAAGAATATCGCCTTTCTTGGTTTCGGCGTTTGCATGCCAGAACATAGTTTTTGCCGTTACCTCTTTGCCATCCTTTTGCCCTCCCGTTAACCAAACCTGAGGAAATGGATTTTCTTTTTTAGAATATGCTGCGTCATATTGTTTCCTTTCCATATCATAAAGAAAGGCACATAATTCAGCTCCGTTTAATTCGTTGAACTCTCTGAACTTAGTTAATGCGTCACATATATCTAAATAATAGAAACATCTTTCTTTGAAATTGGCCTTCCCTGGCACTTCTTTAATATCCAAGTCATAATCTTCCAATATTTGCCGAATATAGTTATATCTAAGAAGGAACATGTATGGAATAAAAAATAAAGGATTCTTTTTAAACAAATAAAACGATAATGGAGCCATGTATGAAATAGCAGAACCAAAATCACCACCGAAACACGTTTTTATCATCTCTTCAGCGTTATTTCTTGCAGATTTAGAAGTGTCAAAAGTCCAATCCTTCAAAATATCAAAACATTCTTCAAAATAATACTGTTTTGTTTCATTTTCATTGGAATTAAGGAACCACTCTGGGTCACATTCTTTAAACAATGAAACAGACTCGTCAATTGTATAACTGGCTTTCGATGCCTTTTCAAATTTCTCTATAGCCTTTTTGCCTTCTGGTGACTCTTTATATAGCCTCCAATAGAATTGATTGATTTTAAGCATATTTTCTTCGTTTTAAATTGTAATTATTAGTTTGCAAATATACATTTTATCTGTTCAAGTCAAAGCGAACATGACGTTTTAAATTAGATGATTCAGAGTAAAAAGAAGCGCAGACTTGACTCTTCTCTTTCATCGTGAGGTCCTAGGAAAACCTGAAGTGCTAAGATATAAGTCATGCCCACGCTATCACGTGAGCATCTGCTGACTTATTCGAGCACTTCATCGTTGAAATTTCCTAGGTTTCACGATGCTCTGAATAAATAGCTGATGCTATTATTTGTTCCTCAAAAATCGCACCGCCACCCTGCGCTCAGGGTCTGTTGGCAGTACTTGAGGGCAAAGGTAAGCATTTTCTTTGATATTGCAAAGGAATTGGGGAAATTTTTGTTTTGAGGGGACAAACGAAGAAAGACCTCCCAACCTCCCGTTTTCTTCTGAAACGCCTTTGTAGAAAGGGGTTTGAGGACGGGAGGTCAAAAACTGAGACCTCCCGTCGACGTCCCGTCTGACCTCACGCCACCTTCTTCGGAACAGCCCTGTAGTAAGCCACGTGGGAATGCTCCTTGTGCTCGAATCCCAGCTCTGTGAGAGCCTTCCCAAGACGGATCTTCGTCGTGTGATCGTTCTTCACAGAAAGATATTCCTTCTGGATAGTCGATGTCGCCCAAAATTACAGTTATTACAATTACAGTTTTTATTTTAAGGGGGTGTACAAATCAGATATCAGATATCAGTTTATTTTAAGGGCACTTATGACTCTACAGCGCGCCATTTGATATTTTTATTTGAAACAACTAGGTTCACTTGTCGCCTCAAAACAGGGAAGAACACGAACAATTATATAATCTATATTATTATATTATATAAATTATATTATATATATTATATATAATATATATAATATAAAATTGCAAGTAACTTATTTTGTATATTGAAAGACCAATGACGCGGTGGTGCGCTGATGCGGTGGTGCATCGCTTAAAATAAAACTGTAATTGTAATAACTGTAATTGAGCTTCTAAAAAAACTGATATCTGATATCTGATTCTGGGCCTGCCTTGGGGCCATAAATGCAGACACCTGAACTGTCTCGGAGTTTGCTCCGGGCAAACTACCCCATTTGGTCGGAGCAAAGTGCCGGTTTGGTCGGAGCAAAAAAAGAGCCTCCCGAGGGCTATTTGGACAAACAATCAGAGACAAATAAACTTTCAATACATTAAAAAATGCTTAATTATGCCGCCGTTACAAAAGTTTAGGGTAATTTTGCAGGCAAAATAATGCAGGCAATGAGCTTAACAGGATTAGTCAGCAAGGTATTCCGACCCCGACAAAAGGATCTGGAACGGCATCTGAACGAGGGCGAGACGCTGCAGCGCGAGGTGCTGAAGCGGCTGACGGCGCGTGCCACCGACACGGAATACGGCCGGCAGCACGCCTTCAGCGACATTCACGACTACGAACAGTTCGTGAAGCGCGTGCCCGTGAACACCTACGAGGAACTGAAGGGCGCGATTGACCGTATGCGCCACGGCGAGACAGACGTGCTCTGGCCTGGCCGCACAAAATGGTATGCCAAGTCGAGCGGCACGACGAACGACAAGTCGAAGTTTATTCCCGTCACCAGCGAGGGCCTGCAGCACATCCACTATGCGGGAGCCTTCGACACGGTGGCCCTCTACCTGAGGAACAACCCGCAGAGCCGCCTCTTCGACGGCCGCGCCCTGATTCTGGGCGGCAGCCACTCACCCAACTACAACCTGCCCGGCTCGCTGGTAGGCGACCTGAGCGCCATCCTCATCGAGAACATGAACCCGCTGGCCAACCTCGTCCGCGTGCCCAAGAAGCAGACGGCCCTGCTCGCCGACTTCGAGGTGAAGCGCGACCGCATAGCCCGCGAGGCCCTGAACAAGAACGTGACCAACCTCAGCGGCGTCCCGTCGTGGATGCTCTCAGTACTCGACCGCGTGATGGAGCTCAGCGGCAAGGAGCATCTGGAGGAGGTGTGGCCCAACCTGGAGGTTTTCTTCCACGGCGGCGTGGCCTTCACGCCCTACCGCCAGCAGTATGAGCGGCTCATCACCAGCCCCCGCATGCACTATATGGAGACCTACAACGCCAGCGAGGGCTTCTTCGGCCTGCAGAGCGACCCGCAGGACAAGTCGATGCTGCTGATGCTCGACTACGACGTGTTCTATGAGTTCGAGGATCTCTCCGGCAAAAGCGGAGATATAGTGCCCCTCTGGGGCGTGGAGCCGGGCAAGAATTACGCCATGCTCATCACGACGTCGTGCGGCCTGTGGCGCTACAAGATTGGCGACACCGTTCGCTTCACGTCGGTAAACCCCTACAAGTTCGTCATCTCCGGGCGCACGAAGTCGTTCATCAACGCCTTCGGCGAGGAGCTGATAGTCGACAATGCCGAGCAGGGACTACAGTACGCCTGCCAGCAGACGGGCGCCGAGGTGCTGGAGTACACCGCCGCACCGGTCTTCATGGACGAGCACGGCAAGTGCCGACACCAGTGGCTCATCGAGTTCAACCGCGAGCCACAGGACCTCAGCCAGTTTGCGCAACTGCTTGACCAGCAGCTCCAGACGGTGAACAGCGACTACGAGGCCAAGCGCTACAAGAACATCACGCTGCAGCCGCTGGAAATCATCGTGGCCCGCCCCGGACTGTTCAACGACTGGCTGAAGCTGCACGGCAAGCTCGGCGGCCAGCACAAGGTGCCCCGCCTGAGCAATGAGCGCACGCACATAGAGCAACTGCTGAAAATAAACTAAGAGCCCACCCAAGCCCTCCCCAGGGAAGGATGTTTAGAATGATAGTGTAATGAAAAAACGATTAATAGAATATGTAACCAGACATTCCTCCCTTTGGGAGGGCTTGGGTGGGCTTCTTGTCCTGCTTCTTGTGTCTTGCGCCAGGATGGGCAGCCCCGACGGCGGATGGTACGACGAGACTCCGCCTTACGTCGTCAGCTCGACGCCCCAGGACGGAGGCACCTTCATAGACACCCGCCGCATCGTCATCAACTTCAACGAATACATCAAGCTGCAGGACGCACAGAGCAAGGTCATCATTTCGCCGCCACAACTTGAAATGCCAGAAATCAAGGAAAAGGGTAAGAGCATTGTCGTCGAACTGAAGGACTCGCTCAAGGAGAACACTACCTACACCATTGACTTCGGCGACGCCATCAGCGACTTCACCGAAAGCAACCCGTTGGGCAACTATGCCTTCACCTTCTCGACAGGCCCACAAATCGATACACTTCAGGTATCAGGATACGTGCTGAACGCTGAGGACCTGGAACCCGTGAATGACATCCTTGTGGGACTCTACCGGAACCTGGCCGACAGTGCCTTCAAGACAGAGCCCATGATTCGCATCTCGCGTACTGACAGCCGCGGGCACTTCACCATCAAGGGCGTTGCGCCCGGCACTTATCGAGCTTACGCCCTCAAAGACAACAGCGACGACTACGTCTACAACCAGAAGAGCGAGATGCTGGCCTTCAACCACAACACCTTCGAACCGTCGTGGAAGCCCGACGTCAGGCAGGACACCATCTGGCGCGACTCGCTACACATTGAAAACATCCTGCGCACGCCCTACACCCACTTCCTGCCCGACGATATCACCCTGCTGGCCTTCACTGCCGTGCAGGACAGCCGATACCTGCTGAAGACGGAACGCAAGCAGCCCGACCGCCTGGACTTCTACTTTACCTACGGCGACTCGTCGACGCCCCAGCTCAGGGGTCTGAACTTCGATTCAGACAATGCCTTCGTCGTTGAGTCGACACCGAAGAACGACACCATCTTCTACTGGCTCCGCGACTCAGCCCTCGTCAACCGCGACACGCTGATTGTTGAGGCCCAGTACATGATGACCGACACAACTGAAATGCTCATCAGCAAGACTGACACACTGGAGTTCCTTGCCAAGGAGTCGTACGAGAAGCGTCAGAAGGCCAAGCAGAAGGTTCTTGACGAGTGGAAGAAAGACCAGGAAAAGAAGAAAAAGAAGGGAGAGCGCTACGATTCCATCTACCCGCAGGAGTTCCTGAAGCTGAAGATTGCGCCTTCGGGCAGCCTCGAGCCCACGAGCATCATCACCTTCGAGTCGCCGACACCCATTGCACACGTTGACACCGCCGGTATCCATCTGTCTTTGAAAGTCGACAGCACCTTCCAAAAGGTTGACTTCACCTTCAGGCAACGGAAGGAGAACATCAGACAATACGAACTAAGGGCCAATTGGGCGACGGGCTCTGAGTATAGCCTGGAAATAGACTCGGCGGCCTTCGCCGATGTCTACGGACTGGTGTCGAACGCCAGCAAGCAGAGCCTGAAACTGAAAAACGAAGATGATTACTGCAAACTGCTCGTGAACCTGACGGGCATACAGGATACGGGCATCGTGGTGCAGCTGCTGAACAAGAGCGGTGCTGTGGCCATGCAGACAAGGGCCGTCAGAGGTGCGGCAAGGTTCGTTTACCTGAATCCGGGCACTTACTATATGCGGGCCTTCGTCGATGCCAACGGCAACAACCAATGGGACACGGGCAACTACGATGCCGACTATCAGCCTGAAGCCGTCTACTTCAACCCACAGGAAACCGAGTGCAAGGCCAAATGGGACATTACACGCGACTGGAACCTTACCGCCCGTCCGCTCTTTAGACAGAAGCCTGAGGCTCTTGTCAAGCAGAAGCCCGAAAAGGAAAGGAAGCAAAGAAACCGCAATCTGGAACGCGCAAAACAACTAGGCAAAGAGTACATACAAAAAACAACAGGAATGAAACTATGAAAAGAATCAGGAATAACAGATGGTTAATGGTGATCGTGGTCCTCACGCTTCACTGTTCATTGCTCACGAACCACGCTGCCGCACAGCAGTGCGGCATTGAGAATACCGCTTTCAGCAGCGGCGAGCGACTGGTCTACGACCTGCACTTCAACTGGAAGTTCGTGTGGTTTAAGGTGGGACAAGCCACCATGAACACCGACCTCACCACCTTTGAGGGCAAAAAGGCGTGGCGCTCGAGCCTCGTCACCGGCGGCAATAAGAAACTCGACAAATTCTTCACCATGCGCGACACGCTGCTCAGCTACTGCTCGACCGACCTGTCACCGCTCTACTTCCGCAAGGGCGCACGTGAGGGCAAACGCTACTACGTCGACGAGCTGTGGTACACCTATCCTAATAATACCTGCAAGCTGCGCATGCACCGCATCGACGCCGACGGCGAGGAGCACTGGAAGGACGCCCAGTACAAGGACTGCATCTACGACATGATGAGCATCTTCCTCCGCGCACGCAACTTCTCGTCAGAGGGCATGAAGGAGGGCGACAAGATTCCCATGCCCATCAGCGATGCCAAGCACTTGAGCAACTCGTGGCTGCAGTTCCGCGGCCGCGAGACGTTCAAGGTCGACGATACCAAGGAGAAGTTCCGCTGTCTCGTCTTCTCGTTCATCGAGCGCGAGAACGGCAAGAACCGAGAACTCATACGCTTCTTCGTCACCGACGACAAGAACCACATCCCCGTACGCCTCGACCTGAACCTCAACTTCGGCACGGCCAAGGCGTTCCTCAAGAGCTACAAGGGTGTGCGCTCGGAGATGACGTCGAGAATCAAGTAAGACTTTTTGTCACAACACAATAGGGCTGGCTCCTACGCACTGCAGGTTCTTCTGCAGCTGCGCTGTCGAGCTGGCACCTACCAGTACGCTCGTTACGCCACGCTGCTGCAGAATCCAGGCCAGGGCCATACCGGCCAGCGTCTCGCCGCGCTGCAGCGCGATGTCGTTCCATTGGCGAATCTTCGTGAGTACTTCGTCGGTCAGCATCTCCGGCCGCAGGAACTTGCCCTTCGACATGCGCGAGTCGTCGGGGATGCCGTTCAGGTAGCGGTCGGTCAGCAGGCCCTGTGCCAGCGGCGAGAACGAGATGAAGCCCACGCCCGCCTCGCGGCAGAGGTCGAGGATACCCTCTTCCTGCGGCTCGCGGTCGAGCAAGTTCAACTTACCCTGATAAATCAGGCAGGGCACGTCACGCTCCCTCAGATATTGGAAAGCCGTGCGCGTAGCCTCCAACGGCCAGCGCGAGATGCCGACGTAGAGGGCCTTACCCGCCCGCACCACGTCAACAAGCGCCTGTAGCGTCTCGTCGAGCGGCGTCTCAGGGTCGTAGCGGTGACTATAGAAGAGGTCGACATAGTCCAGGTGCATACGCTTGAGCGACTGGTCGAGACTTGCCATCAGATATTTCCGCGAGCCCCAGTTGCCGTAGGGGCCGGGCCACATGTCGTAGCCCGCCTTCGTCGAGATGAAGAGCTCGTCGCGATAGGGGCGGAAGTCATCGTCCATCAGCCGGCCCATCGTCTCCTCGGCCGAACCGTAAGGAGGCCCGTAGTTATTGGCCAGATCGAAGTGGGTGATACCGTGATCGAAGGCATAGTGCGCAATCGCGCGGCTCCGCTCGTAAGGGTCAACGCCGCCAAAGTTATGCCAGAAGCCCAACGACACTTTGGGCAACATGACGCCCGAGCGTCCGCAACGCTCATATTCCATTCCGCCGTCGTAGCGCAGCGGGTCAGCAAAATAGTTTTCCATATCGTTTGTTTTTGAGAACAGCTGCAAAGATAGTGAATAGTTTTGAAACGAGCAAGAAAACGGAAGGGAATTATGCCACGCCAGCACGAAAAAAACAGTGTTTCTCTTGGAGCGTCGCTTTTTTCTTTGTAACTTTGCAAACAAGAAAGCTGAGACGATAAAAATCCTCCATATTAATAACTAAATCATTTAACTAAAAACGTATGAGAAACTTCTTAGTAACTGCCGCTTTGCTGGGCATGAACGCACTGATGCTCCAAGCGCAAGAATTGACCCTTCGCCTCGACAAGGCTGAGACAGAGGTAAGTCCGATGCTTTACGGACTGATGACAGAGGAAATCAACTACTCTTACGAGGGCGGACTCTACACGCAGCTGGTGGCCAACCCGTCGTTTGCTGACATGTTTAATCCCAGAGGGGGACGCCGCGGTGGGCGCCGCGACCAGAATCAGCCGCGCTTTACGGTGCGGCCAGAGCGCTGGCAGCTCAGTGACACGGTGAAAGTCCGAGTGCGCCAGAACCGGCAGGAAGGCATCAACGAGGCCAACCCTACGTCGCTCATCGTCAACTACGAGCAGGCAGGACTTGCACTTGTCAGCGAGGGCTACTGGGGATTCCCCATCCGCAAGAGCACAACCTTCAAGGGCGGCATTTATGTGAAGAATCCGGTTGCAAGGGGTGACAATGCTGCAGCTCCCTTGAGGTCGCTGACCATCGCCCTGAAGAGTGCCAACGGCAGCACGACCTACGCCGAGACGAAGGTGAGCGGCTTTACGAACAACTGGAAGAAGTTTGACCTTGAGCTGACCACATCGGCTGCTCAGGCTGACACGAAGGATGCGCGGCTCTTTATCATTGCCGACCAGGCAGGAAGCATTGAACTGGCACGCGTGACGTTGTTTGCCCCCAGCTATAAGAACCGTAAGAACGGCCTGCGCGTCGACTTGATGGAGATGATGGCCGAGATGCGGCCCAAGTTTGTGCGCTTCCCCGGCGGCAACTACTTGGAAGGCAACAACTTCGCCAACCGTTTTGACTGGAAGCGCACCATTGGCAATCCCGATGAGCGCCCGGGACATCAGAGCCCGTGGGGCTATCGTTCAACCGACGGTCTGGGTCTACTGGAGTTTTGCCAGTGGGCTGAGGACACGGGCGGTGAGCCCGTGGTGGGCGTCTTTGCCGGCTACGTGCTCGGCGGCGACCATCTGGACGGCGACTACATCAAGCCTTTCATACAGGATGCGCTCGACGAGATAGAGTATATCATGGGCGATGCCTCGACGAAGTGGGGCGCCGTGCGTGCCCGCGACGGTCACCCTGAACCGTTCCCGCTTCACTATGTGGAGATTGGCAACGAGGACTTCTTCGACCGCAGCGGCAGCTATCCTAACCGTTTCAAGATGTTCTACGAGGCCATCAAGGCGCGCTATCCGCAGCTTCAGATCATCTCGACCGTGGGCTACGATGCCTTGAAGTCGAAGGCTATTCCCAATCCTGTGGTCGATGTAATTGACGAGCACTACTACCGCAACGCTTTCGATATGTACCGCAACGCTTTCCAGTATGACCGCTACGACCGCAAGGGGCCGAAGATTTTCTGTGGAGAATGGGCCACGCGCGAAGGATCCCCAACCACCAACATGAATGCTGCGCTGGGCGATGCAGCGTGGATGACCTGCATGGAGCGCAACTCCGACATCTGCATCATGTCGTGCTATGCACCGCTGTTCGTCAATGTTGAGCCTGGCGGTATGCAGTGGGCCAGCGACCTCATTGGCTACGACGTGCTGAACGCCTACGGCTCGCCGTCGTACTGGGCCCAGGTGATGTTCTCGAAGTATCTTGGCGACCGCATCGTACCCGTAGAGGCTGCAAACCTTCCCAAGCAGAAGCTCGACCGTAATGACGAGGCCAACGCCGTGTTCTACACAGCCACCACCGATGCCAAGACGGGCAAGACTTACCTGAAGCTGGTGAACGCCGTAGGCGATGCACAGAAACTCAGCATCAAGCTGGACGGTGTGAAGAAGGTGAAGTCGAAGGCAAAAAAGATAGAATTGAAGTCCCCACGCCCTGAGGACACCAATTCTATCGACAACCCTCGCAACATCATTCCACGGGAATCTACTCAGAAGGTTGGTAAGCAGTTCCCCATTACCTTGGCTCCCTACTCCATCACGGTATTAGTGCTCGAGTAGTCTTCGGTCAGGTCCTCTATCTGGTCGATAATCTCCTGGTACTGGCGCTGGGTCTTGAAGTGCAGGCTGAAACCGATGAAGGCTCCGATGATACCGCCGACGACACCGCCCCATAAAAGTCCGTTGGCATAGTCGTGGTTCTGCTGGTAGGTCTCATAGAAGAACCAGCCCAGCCAGACAATGATCATGGGGATGCCTATGAGCAGCCAGTCGCTGTCGAACTTCTTGGCTCTCGCCACCTTCTTGCGTGCTTCCACAAGGCTATGGCTCATCAGTCCTGGGTCGCTGATCATGCGGATGTTGTAGAAGGTGGCGCCGGCGCATATCAGCATCATGATGCTCGTCACAATCCAGAAGGGGATGGAGAGGCCGCTGAGGTGGACAAAGCACCAGTAACCGTAGGGCACCATCAGCAGGCCAACGGCCATGAGGATGTAGTTGCGTCGGGTGATGCTGTTCACCTGGTTCTTCATCGAGCGGCGCATCAGCCGGTCGTTCACTATCTGCTGCTCGTTGAGCTTATTCTTGAGCGTGGCCATCTGCTGGC